>LSQX01373411.1_pt1 | contig 13852 bp, 18 predicted proteins | sample 654561 | NCBI WGS metagenome assembly LSQX01 (sample SAMN04489861, study PRJNA283612) | anaerobic digester metagenome | isolation source: 4 biogas reactors fed with cattle manure at either 37C or 55C with and... | place: Denmark: Kongens Lyngby | collected 2014 | reverse complement strand
GCTTTCCGCCGGTCGAACGACCCGATCACGTTAAACGTCCCCTCAACAGCGTGCCGGGGTCCAGAAAGACGATTGGGAATCGATCATGTGAGAAAACAGGGGCGCGGGGTATATATATAACCTTACTCAGTCGTCCCCGGGGGGAACAGCGGAGCCTCGAACGCATAGAGAGACCAGGTAATTGTGTAGCTTCTACTCATAGCGTTCTGATATTCCGCCTGAAAGATGTCTCCCGGCTCGACGTCCACCAAACCATCGGGTACAGGCTCCCCGTTTTTCGTCACGCGTAGATAATCGCTATCGCCCCCCACCCTCACAACATCCAATAGGACTGTGCTCCTCGGCCCGGCAGATGTCGGGATCGTATATGAGGGGCCGAAATTATACCAAGCCACCTGCCCGGTCGCCGTCACGCTCGCACTCTTGTTCGCGATCCGGTATTCGGCTGAGGCAGGGGCGGCGCTGAGAAGATACCTTGCCGCGCTGCTCGATAACCGACCCACGTTCGTGATGTTCTTTCCGTTCCAGTTCTTGTCCGCGTCGATATTGAGCACAGACAGTCTCAGCGCGTCCATCCGAGCGTCGTATACGTCCCCGGTCGCGATCACCGTCGCCCCTGCAGGTATAAACACGATCGCGATCAGGCATGTATCGGCAGGCTGCGCAGGGCATTTCCGCACCCCCGTGCCCTTCGTCGCCACTAGAGCCCCGGTCGCGTCCACCGTCACGAGGTCATATCGATCGGTCTCCCCTCCTGCATCCAGCGTCACCGTGCCCCCGGCGACGGCCACAGTAACCCCCCCGATCTGCACCGAGCCGGCCGTCACAGTTACGACGCGATCCGCCCCGGTCGCACTCGGCGCACAGCCACTCATCACTGCCGTGCCCCGGAACGCGGCAAACAGCGCGTTGAGCATCGGCGCGAACAGTGGATCGTCATCCTCGAAAGTTCTCATATCCCTACCACCCTATATGTGATCTCTGTCTCAGCCTCGACCAGCGAGGTTTTCGCCAGCCCGGAGTGCGTAGATCTGGAGATTGTTAGCCCCTCGATCGTCGCCCCTCCTTCCGTGATCGTGTTCCCGTTGCCCTCCGATACAGAGAGCCGCCCGCGAGCCACAACAACCCCCGTCGCCCCGTTCGCGAGCGATGCGGTCTTTTCTGCGATCTGTGCTTCGAGCCCGGTATCTGTGCCGGTCTCGCTCGTCGCCCCGGTGCCGATCACGACTGTGCCGATCGCCTCCCGGAGCAAGTCCCGGACGGTATCCCGTCCCTGGTTCAGCATCATACGACTCTCACCCTGTCTCCTCTCTGGTCGCCGAGTTTCCCGGCGGCACCGAGCCCCGCACGGTTCGCGCCGAGCAGGAACTCATCCTCCGGCACCTCACGCACATATACGGCGATATCGACCTCGATCCCTATCGGCTCGTCGATCTGGATGACTTCAAGGACTGTGGCGTCAGTATCAGCCGCTCGTGCGTCAATGCGGCTCACCTCGTCGGAGAGCTCCACGAGCACGTCCACGACTCCGTCCGAGTTCTCCGCGAGGGTCACGACGGTGCGCTCCTCGCTCCACGAATACTCAATCTGCGCGACCCGGTAGTCTCCATCGACCTGTTGATCCTCGACCTCGACCCGGCAGACATCTCCCGGACGCACTGCGAGCGCCCCCCAGGTTTCCAGCGTCCCGGTGCGGATCACCTGCCGATCGGCGAGGATCTGCGCCGCCTTCGCCCGCGCTGCCTCTTCGGTCGCGATCTCCGGGTAGGTCTTGACGGCCTCGATCACCACCGGCCGCGGCGAGCCGAACCGATCCTGGAGGAGTTTCTGACTCACCCGATCTTGCAGAGATACAGCCCCCGTCGAGGTCTCGCCGTAGTAAATGGTCACTTTGTTGATCTCAGCCCGCGAATCCTCCTCAAAATCGGCAGCACTCCACTCTCCCTCCACGAAGTCTCGCGGGGAGCGCCTCGTCGCCTGCGGCCGGAAGAAGAACTTCCCCTCGTCGGTCGCGCCCCACTCCTCGCCGGCGCTCATGGAGGAGAGTTCCGCGAGCACCGCGTCGAGCGCGTCGCCCTTCCAGGTCCGGGTGATCTCGATATCATTCTGCACCGAGACGAGTGAGGCGTCCCACTCCAGCGGAGTGTAGGCTTCGATGAGGTTTTGCAGGACCGCGGAGATTGTCTCCGTAGTGATTACGGAGTAAACCTTCCGCGCCCGGAGCCAGAAATCGAACGAGAGCAGTTCGAGCACCGTAGTGCCCGCATCGGTCTTAATGTCGTCCACATAGCCGCCGAACCGGAGTGCAGGCGCCGCGAGCTCTGTATCAGCCGCGAGGAGCTGCAAAGGGGTCTTGCGCGGATACCTCGCCACGAACAGCCCGGACGGGTCCGAGAGCGTCACCGTTGCCCGCCGTGCGAACCTACTGTAGGCGTCCTGCACGGTGCAGTCGATCATCGCCTCCTCGTAGGTCTCGGCAGTCGGATCATAGAGCCGCCACACAGACCCGCCCCGCTGCACCCCGAACGTCAGCGGCACGATCCCAAAAAACGACGAGAGTGGGAGTGCCTCGTCGAACAGGATCACGATGTCGATCGTGCCGTCCCCGAACCCGAACGAGACGCCGGGGAGAGCCATCTATGCACTCCCCGACGAGGACGGGAACCCTACCACGAACTTTGCCATGTACGGGATTCTCGCCTTGCCTGGCTCCGGGTTGAACCGGAACTCGTCGAACGTTACCGGGGGGTAGGTATGTCCGGAGAGGAGGTGCTGTGCGGAGTAATCGAGATCCTCGACTGTAGCAGCACTGTAGCGGTCCTCGTGAGCATAGAGGTGATACGCGCCCCCGGCGAACTCTGCGAGCGCCTTGAGGTACCGAATCTGTGCTCTCGCCGAGACGTTCGAGGCCCCGAACCGCGCCTGCATCGCTGCCCGGTGATCGGGCTGCATCTCGCTCGTCGGGACTGCGTGCCCCTGGATCACGAGTTCGATCCGGTAGGTGCGCTTGTCGACGGCGATCGTGCCCTTCCCCTTTGCCCGATCTGCGGCGAAGAGGTTGTTTTTCGACACCGAATCGGTGATCTCTGCCGGGCAGAACCAATAGAGCGTCGCCCCGTCCGCAGGCCGGACGAGCCGGAGATTGAGATATTCTCCGCTCATCGGCCACGGCTCCTGAGCGCCTGCCCGATCTCGTCCCGCACCATTCGGGCGATCTTTCCCTCGTCAAGCGGGGACTGTGCGGCCGCTCCCGACACCGTGATCCCCCCAATATCGACGTATACCGTCTGCGATGTCCCGCCGCCGGCACCCACAGCCACAGGCGCCGGTGAAGCGACCGGCAGGGCCGGGGAGAGCTGCACTGACCGCATGCCAGCCTCGAAATGCTGGACCAGGTCCGAACCCCATCGATAGGCCATGCGATCGTTCGCCGAGATGTCGAACGACATCACCGCCTCGATCTTGCTCTTGATGGTCGCGATCGTGCTGTCCAGCCAGGCGAACATCGACCGGATACCGCCGATGAAGTTGTTCATCATGTCGACGCCCCACTGCCGGGCGCCCGGTAGCCAATCGAGGAACTTGCCGGCAACCGTGCCGAGGACCCCTATCACGTAGTTGTACAGGGTAGCAACCTGGTTACGGATGCCCTGGACGAACTGGGTCACGAGATCTGCCCCCCACGCGATCGGATCCTCCTTGAACTTCCCCCACTCCTCTCCGATGCGGGTGAACATCGCCGAGACGGCCAGCGGGGCGTTTTCCTTGAGCCAGTTCCACGCATTGAGTATTTTCTGAGCGAACGTCTGAAACGTATCCCCGGTGCCGAGATAGCGATCCACGGTGGCGGCGAGATCGAAGAAGATCTGATCCCAGTTTTCGAGGATCGCAGGCGTGCCCCTGACGAGCGCGTCCTTCATGCTGTCCGGGAGTTTCTCCCATTCTTCGAGGAGCCCCCAGGCCAGATCGGCCAGCCCCTCGAAGAACGGCGAAGCACGTTCGCCGACGTCCATGAAAAACATGGAGAACGCGAGCCGGATCTCCCCGATCGCGGCGCTCATCGACGGCGACTCCCGGGCGATCGTGTACATCGCCGCCCCGATCGTCCCGGCGACCGCGAGCAGCGCCGTCATGTGCCGCTGCATCCACCCTTTCGTCGCGGCCTCGTCGCGTTTCGCGTGGCGGGCGGTCGTCGAGAGACTGTCCCGGACGCGCTTGTCGGCCCGGATCACATCATGGTGCCCTTCGGCCGCGTAACGCATGACCAGACTGCCGAGTAGTCCCATCTATCTCCTCCGTGTGCGCTGTTTCATCTTCCGTTCCTCCTCTTCGATCCGGGCCGCCTTCCCGCGCAGGATCGCGACGTGCGCCTGATACTCCCGGGCGGGCAACGTGGTGCGGGCGTCGAAGGGACAGCCGTATTCGCTCCAGATTACGGCGTCCTGCATCACCCGCGCCTCCCAGACCTCAGTCGGTGCAACCTTCTCCCCTTTCCCCCACGAGACGAAAGTCCGCCTCGGTTTCCTCGTCGAGCGTGTGCCACTTCTCGATCGCGTCAGCGAGGCCGTCCCGAACGTAGACCGGGAGCGCGTCGAGGTGCTCGGAGGTCAGCGCGAACCCCGGCGGTCCTTCGACCACCCCGGCGCGGATATAGTCCCGTTTGAGCCGGGCGAGTTCCGCAGCGGAGATTGCCCCGCCCCGCCCCCGCGCCCGGAGCGCCCGCTCCTCGATCCGGTCCTTGTCTGCCTGCGTGAGTTGCCGGATACGGAACTGGACGGTCCCGGAACCGACCGGGAACTCGATTGCCTTCGTCTCCTCGCGCTGCCGCTGGAACTCCGCGAGCGCCTCATCCCACGTCAACGTCATGATATCGGCTCCCGGATATGGATCTCGGTCGACTTCGGCGCGAGCACGATCTCGCCCTGGACGTCACCGGCCTCTTTCGTCGGGATCGGGGCGTCCAGGATATCGCAGTCGTTGAGGTAGATCACCATCGCGTCCTTCGATGCGGCGAGCGATGCCGCTCCGTCCCGGATGAGGGGGATCGTCACGTCGATGCTGCCGGTGTCATTGAGCGCGGCGGCATAGAGCGACTCATCGACCACCGTGATCCCGAGTTTCATATCATAGCGTCCGGCGACCTCCTCCTCGACGATCGAGTAGGCGTTCCTCCCCCCGCCGTGGTGCCGGGCGGAGAGGCCGTTCGCCCACCGAAGATCGAACGAGTTCACGGTCGCGAGGGTCTTCGTCAACCCGTCGGCCATCGTGACCTCACCGAGCATCCAGAACCGATACGGCTGGACCGACGGGATCGACAGAGTCGGATAGGTCGGCGTGCCGCTCGTGACTGGGATCCTCTGTGCCGCGACCACATCGAGCGAGGCGACGACTGGTTCACCGGCCCGGGCGGAGAGCGACAGGTCCGCCTTGCACCCGACGTACGTCTCCTGCAGGATTGCGTCCGTCTGGTCCCGGCGGATGGAGATCGTCCCGAGGATGTCGGATGTGCCGTCCTCGTCCGTCCAGTCGTAGCCGGTGTATCCTGTGCCGTTCGCATTGGACCGCGGGCCGACGCAGCACGCGAACGGCTGCTCCTTCCCGAGGATCTGATAGGCGATCGATAGCGCGAGATCATATTCGTCCTTGCTGTACACGTAGGGCGCTCTCCGGTGACCAGATGCGGCGACCGCGGTTTTCGGGTTCGCCTCCGGCCAGTCGATATCGCCCTGGATCAGGCCGAACGGGGTCGCGAGCGGGGATGCGACTGTGTAGGCCGTCCCCTCCGTCCCCCAGTAGACCTGCCCCTTCGATCCGAGTAGGTATCTGCTTGTCATTGTCTCACTCTGTTGGTGGGGCTGTGTAGACCGTGCCCCGGACGGCTATTCGCCACCGCCGCACCTGTTCGCCTGCATCCCATGACATCGCGGTCGAAGAGACGATCGCGGCGTCGTGGTAGTTCGCGGCGTCGAGCGTGGCGGTGTTCGATTCGATCCAGCCGCGCACCTGGTCGCGGAGCTTAAACATCTGCGTCGACGACTTCGCCACGATCTCGATTGCGACGGTGTAGGTGTGCAGCCACACATCACCCCGGATATCCGGGCGGCGGGATACGTCTGCAGCCTCGGCGATCACGATGTGTGGGTAGTGTCGGTCCCGGTCGGGATACTCAGTCACGACCATCGGCGACCTCGGCGGGCGCGTTGCTGCATCAGGATCGGTGATCGTGGTTGCAGTCACAGCGGCGCGGAGATTATCGCGCCACAGGTCGACAATAATCGACGTTGAGAGAGAATCAGACGGGACGGTCGTCCCCATAGAATCCCTCCTCGTTTGGAGTTTGGTTCGTCATTTTTCCTCCAGTTCTCGTTTGAATCTGGCTTTGATCGTTTCTTCGACGGTCGGGGCGATGGTCTGCATGGCGAGCAGCCCCGGGGCGAACCCCTTGAGCCCGTGCGCGGCGATGTGCCGGCGGATGTTGAGGATCATATCGTCGAAGGTCTCGCCCTCACGAGGCACGAGCCCGGCCTCCCGCGCCCATCTCTCGATGGGTTCCGGCGGCGGCATCTTCGCGCCCGGTGTCCGGCCATACTCGGCGATCACGTGCTGCATCGTCTCGCCGACGATCTCATAGACGTCGGAGCCCGGGCGTTCCGGGTAGATGTTGGTGCGGTTGATTGCCTCGCCGGTCCCGACGTAGGGGCGACCGTGGTCGCCCTCGGCGCCCTTGCCCTGTTCGAGGTTCTCCTTCCAGGCGTTCTGCGTCCGGACGGCTGCGCGGAACAGCTCCTCGGAGACGATCCGCTCGATGTCCGGCGCCGGCTCGATCGTAACGGTGACTGCGTAACTCATACGCCCGGGACCTCCTGCAGATACACCGAGAGCTTCGTCACGCCGGTGAACGGGTGCCGGTCCCGGCGCACCTCGGCGATCCGGTGGACGCGATACTCGTCGCGGTTGAGCCCGGTGATCGTCGGGATTCCGCCAGTGAAATCGACGGCATACTCGGCCCCGGCCGGGACGTCCGGGAACGCGATCAGCACGTTCCACGTTGCCCCGGACCCGGAGACGCCGAGCACCCGCGCGTCGGGCACCTCGACGATGAGATCCCCGTTGCCCTCACGGTCGGAGCGGAGCCGGAGATACTCGCCGAGCGTCGCCCGCTTCGTCGCGGCAATACCTCTCCCGGCGAGGTCTCGCGCCTCCTTTTCGCTCGGTGACGACACGAGCGCCTTGACGAGCCGCAGGTCCCACGAGGACGCGGTGGGGTCGAGGGAGTCGTAGTCGTCGAACTCTGGCGTCAGGCACCGGACGAGGATCGCCGTCTCGCCACGAGCCGCGACGAGCGCCTCCACCGGCCCCGGACGGGTCTCCGGGTCGGGGAGTATTGCCGCCTCGACGTCGAAAAACGAGGAGAGCGGGGCGTCGGAGTCGAACTGGAGGGAGATGTCAGGTAGACTCATCGGAGCCCGCCCCCAGTCAGCCACGAGAGGAGCGCGACCGCGATCGAGGTGGCGAAGGAGATTGCGAACACGATCGCCCCGTCCCGACCGAGCCAGCGGTTTTGCTGCCGCTCGATCACACGGATCCTCCGCTCGTGGTCGGAGACCGTCTCCCGGATGTACTTAACATCCTGTCGGATCTCGACGAGGAGATCGTGGTCTGTCTGCACACTCACGCGCCTCCTATCGGCCGGTAGCGGTCGAGCGTCTGCATCTGCTCCGGTGCGAGCACCATGAGCCGCGAGAGTTCCGAGTATGCGACAGAGTAACCGTCCATACTCATCGAGGAGGCCCCCTTCGTCGCCCTGTTGCGGGCGGCGTGCGTGAGCGCCCCGGCGACGAGGTCCTCGACGATGCCGGTGATCGCAGCGGGCGGCGTGGTGAACCCATAGGTGTAGACGACGGCGATGTTCCTGCGTCCGGCGGGCCAGACTCCTCTATCGATGCGCTCAAGGATGCCTGCTCCTGGGCGGACCTCGTAGAGTGCGCTGTCGAGGAGCGTGCTGCCGAGCGTCACGGAGGTTACAGAGACGAGAGGGTGTCCAGCGAGCCGGATCCTCTCCCGCCCGTTCCCGTCGAGCCTCTCGGTCACAGCCTCGTGGAGCGCGAAATCCCGCTCGCAATAGGTGTCGATGGTGTCGGATGCCTGCCCGATGAGATCCTCGACCAGAGACGCAAGAGCGTCGTCATCCACGAGCGCCAGGTCGGCGTACGTGATGCCGGACCGTGTGAGGGTCCGGGTCACATCCCCGTATGCCGACACTTGCTCAGTCCCCCCGGTGCTTTGTGGACCACGCCACGTCGAGCGTGCCCCCCGCTGCAGGGGGCGCCGGGGCAACCGCTTTGATACGGGCGAATGCCCACGCTCCGGAGACTCGGGCATAGGTAGTCGCACCGGGCGCGAGCGTCGCGGACGCTGCAGCAGGGGTCACGAACCCGGTGACAGAGAGCCCGCCGACGTCGGCCGCCCCCACGAACCCGTCGCCGGACTCGTTGGGCTTGGCGAACGTCGGATCGTCTCCGAGCGCGGTCTGCACCGTGACGGCGAGGGCCTGGTCGGTGCCGTTGGTGATCCTCGCGATCGCCTCGCCCATCGTGCGGAGGTCGGCGATCGACGAGTAGACAGGATCAGTGTCCAGTACGGCGACGCTCTCCGGAGTCGGGAGTACGCCTCTTGTCATCCGCATCACCGTCCTTTCTTAGGCTTTCCGCCGGTCTTCCGTTCACCATCTGCATCCGGTGCGCCAACTCTCTCCACCTCCGCTGCGGGCGGTGCCGGGGCGTCCTCGATCGGGGTGTGCCCCGTCTTTTTCAGCCGCTCGGTAAGAGCAGGGTCGTCCGGAGCCTCAAAGACCCCGTTGACGATCTCCGCGCTCTGCCGCAGGCCAAACGAGATCCTCCCGTTGGGGAGGCCGTTGTGCCGCCACTTCATGGTCTCCCTCACGCCTGCGGCCCGGCGATGTACGCGCACATCGTGACGGTGTTATCCTTGCCGGAGTCGGCGGCCTGGTCGATCTCGACGGTCACGACGATCTGTGATTTGGTCTGCGTCGTGACATACCACGCAAGGATCTTGGTGGTCTTGGACCCCGCACCGAGAGTCAGGAGCGGCGTGCCCGCGATTGCCGGGATCTGGTCGTACTCGTTGACCAGGTCGAACGTCAGGTCGACGGTAGTCGCGGTGTCTCCGGTTGCGTTGGAGACCTGCCAGTATTCTGCTGCCAGTGCGGCCCCGGGCACGAGATTGCCGGGGAAAACGGAGAGTTTTTTGGTAGTAGTCTGAACCATGTGTGATCACCTCAGATGTTGTATGCTTTCAGGTACTTCCCCCACTTGCCGCCGGAGCGGTCGGCGCAGCAGTAGTAGTCGCCCATGACCCACTCGTCGGAGAGTCCGCGGCGGCCGAGCGGGAGGAGGAATGGCGGCGCGAGCGACGGGATGATGTGCGCCCGCTTGTTGAGGATGTGGACGTCCCCCTCGTCCCCCGGAGTGAACGAACCGCCCCAGTCTGCCTGGGTCTTGACGTTGTGGCTCGGGATGACCGGGACGCCCCAGATCGTGAGCCGCTCTGCCCCGTAGTTGACTTCCCTCTGCCCGACCTCGGTCCGACCGTGGACGTTGATCTCGTTGTCGAGCTCATCATGGATGTCGTAGGACGTGCCGATGATCAGATCCTTCGGGTTGACGTTGTACCTCTTGCAGAGGTCTTTTATCTCGGCCTTGATATCCTTCAGGAGCGCGTCGGTGCCGGAAAGCGAGACGCTGGACTTGTCGACCACCATGCCGCCTGCAGTCAGGGCCGTCGAGAATCCCTTGGGGGCCTGAGCGTCGCCGAGACCGAAGTCCGTCTTTGCCTGCGAGGGGTCACCGTAGAGCATCGCCTGCTCCTTGAGCTGCATGTTCTCGGCGAACCGGATGCCGAGCGCGGTGTCCCGGAGGCTGAACTGGTGTTCGGCGGCACGCTGCCCAAAGTCCGTGACGGACACGACATCTGCCTGGATCGTCATCGCCTCCGATACCTCGCCGGCGGTGAACCCGGAGGGAGTCTTGGTGGTGACGTTCGCGCTCTCAGTCTCGCTCAGGAACCCGATCGGGTGGGCGCGGTTGGCAATGTTCATCCCCTTGAAGTAGGGCCCCTGCCACCCGACGATTGCGATCTCGTAGAGGAGCGGGGTGTCGGTGCGGAGGATGTCGAGGATCTCGGGGTCGTAGACGAGCGGGATGCCGGCCGCGACGGTGGACGACGTGACTGCCCCCTTGCTCCGCTCCGGGGTCTCGCTCTTTTCAAAGGCTTCTGTGATCCGCTTTACGACGAATCCCTTTGCCGCCTCGTGGTTTTCTTTGCGGGCGAACTTGTTCTGCACGCTCTCGGTGACTCCGCCCTCGCCAGAGGGGGAGAAACCGTGGTTCTTCCAAAAATGCCGGTATACTTCTCCCGGGTCAGTGAACCCGAGGGTCTCTGCGATTGTTGCCATTGCTGTACCTCACGGTATGATAAAGTCGGCCCTTGCGGTCGACTCGGCGTTCGTCTGCGGTTCCTTGATCTCGCGGGCGACGACGATCCCCCGCGGCCCCTTGCTCCGGGTCGCGACGGCCTTCGTCACGAGGGTCTTGATCTCGTTGAGGGACTTGAGCGCCTCGGCGATCGGGGCGAGCGCCTTGCCGACCTCTTCGGCGACGATCTGCCGGATCTGCGCCTCGTCGAGGACCTCATAGGACTTCTCCTCCTCTTCATCCTCTTCGGTCGGCTCCTCCTCCGGCGCTTTCTCTTCCTCATCCTCGCAGGATTCGGGCTGCTTTTCCTCTTCCTGCTCCTCTTCCTGCTCCTCTTCCTTCGGCTCTTCTTCGGTTTCTTTGGTTTTCCGCTTCATTTCATCGGTTTCCAGCCCCGCCTTGACGCGGAGCGACTTGACGACCGCCTGCACGGCAGCCGAGTTCACAGCGTCGGGGTTGCTCGGTATCCCTACGGCGGAGACCTCCCAGAGAGAGACCTCGTCGAAGATGAGCCCCCCGTTGTCCTTGCTCCGGGACTTTGTGATCCCGAACCCGACGGAGAACCCCATCGGGAGCCCCGCCTCGATCTTGCGGGCGAGCTCCATCGCGGGCCAGTTGTCCGGCTCCAGGAACGCGGTGCCGTAGAGGGTGCTCCCCTCGATCTCCCCGTCGATCCACGCACCGAGCATATCCAGCGCCCCGTACAGGCGAGCGCCGGACTCCCGGAATCCGTGGTCGAGGTAGAGTGGGACCTTGCCGCTCTTGAGCCCCGCGAGCATCGATTCCAACCCCGCGAGGGAGAACTCGTCGCCGTCCCGGTCCTCGGTGGTCGAGGAGATCGGGACGCGGATGAGTATCACCTCCGGGCCGCTCTCGACGAGGCGCGCCTTCCAGACCTTCACCTGTCCGGGCGCGGCGTCGAGGGATTTTGTTTTGATATCAGGCATCTTTGATCACCTATTCGCCATCTGAGGGGATAGGTTCAGTCCGGTTCAGTGGTTGCCGACCGGATCAGACCTCAGCCCTCCAGTAGACCGTCTGTGCCGTCCCGGCGCTGCCATCGGGCTTCTTGATCGCGACAGTGATATTTGTCGCATCAATCGAGGTCACGGTCACGATCTCGCCTGCGACGGAGCCGGAGACGGTGGCGGTAGTCGGCGCTGCGGCGCACCCGTGGGCGATCGTACCTCCGTCGGCAGTGGAGGCTGCGGCGCCCCTGTTTTCTGTGACGTATCCGACGTTCCCGATCCGGGTACCTGTCGGGACCCCTGCGGCAAACGTGCCGAGTTCTGCAGCACCGAGGATGTTATTCCGGACGATCGTGGTCGCGTCTGCCCCCCAAAGGGCGAGGCAGTAATCCATCAGCGGCGTACCGCGGGTATCTGCGATATCGTTCCCCTCGATCATGTTCCCGCTGTTGGTGGTTGCGCCCGAGAATCTGATCCCCGCCTCGCCATCGATGTCGCGGAAACGGTTGTTCGCGATCCGGCACCCCTGGAACCCCCCATAAATACCCCGCGTAGCCCCGTCGATGACGTTGTCGCAGACGGCAAACCCGGTCACGACCCCGGAGTGCGGGTAGAGATAGATCGCGTCTCCCGGGGCATCCTTGATCGTGTTCCCCACGAACGAGAGGCGCGACGACCCGGCATAATCGAGCATGATCCCGTGGCGGTTGGTTGCGCCAGAGTCCTGTCCCGGTGCAGAGATGACGTTTCTGGCGTATGTGACGTCGTTCTGCACATTCACGATACGGAGTCCGACCTCGCCGGCCTGATAAATCAGGTTGCCGTCGACGGTGCCCGTGTCGAGCCCGGAGAGCCGGATACCGTCCGCACCGGCGGCACGTATCTGGTTCCCAGCGATCCGTATGCGGTGGTGATCGTTCCCTGTCCCAAAAATACCGTGCCTCTGTGTGGTGTCGATTATGTTGTCGGATATTGTGATCTCGTTGTTCGGTGTCGGATACGTCGATCCGCCTGCGAGGAGATATACCGCGTCATATGCGCCAGCAATCACATTCCCTGCGATCAATACTCCTGTTGCGCCGAGGATACCAACGCCCCTCGTCACGGTCGCGTCGACACTCATCTGGTTGTTCGCGACCACTATGTTCTCGATTGGTCCCTGTGTGCCCTCTGGAGGGGTGTAGAGACGGACGCAGTAATCGTTCGCGCCCTTGATCACGTTACCCACGATCGAGATATTCCTCGGCGGCGGGAGGTCTCCGTGATAATGGACATTGATCTGGGTGTTCTCGATCGTGTTCCCGACGACCGCGATATCATGGGCCCCGTCATCGATCTCAACCCCTCCATTATACCCGCCGGAGATGCCGACTCGCGGGTCTCGACAGATGTTGCCGATCACGGTGAGGTGGTGGACATCATAGCTCCCGCCGATCGCGATCCCATCGTCCCCTGCGTTATAGGTGATACAGTTCGCGATCACACCGTTAGCGGATTCCCCTGCTAACGTCGATCGGACAGATATGCAATGCCCAAACGCGCCATAGATCGTCACACCAGTGATACGGAAGTCGATGACGTCGGTGAGCCGGAGCCCATAATAATACTCAGTCTGCGCGGTGCAGTCGATTTCTCCTCCGGAGATCGTGACGTCGGTCGCGGACGTTACCTCGATCGCATTGTGGTTTCCGGACACTGTGATTGTCCCGAGGATCTCGACGTTGGTGTGGGACGGCACGGTTACCGCAGATCCGAGGATGTACGTCCCGTGCCCAACCACCACCGTCTCGGCGACCGTCCTGGCAGCCGTTAGGTTGTTGATCGCAGCCTGGATCACAGTCGCGTCGTCGGTGCCCGCAGTGCCGGATGCAATCGTCGCGCCGGTCGCATCCTCCGCGACTACACTGGTGCCGGAGATATAGACGATCGCGTCGTATGCCCCGCGCTTCGGGCGGTCGGCCCACGCGGGCAGCGCCCCGGCTCCGGCGGTCGCCATGACTTGCCCTGCGGTTCCGGCGGCGATCTTTGTCCACGCTCCCGCGTCACCGACGATGACATCTCCTGCGTCCGCCGCCATCCCCTCAATGGTCGCGTAGGTGGTCGGATCGCCGGACGAGAAGTAAATTGCCGTCGCGCTCGATGCCGCTCCGACCCTCCGTGCGACAACCCCTGCTCCGGTCGGCTTGGTCTGCGTCAGACCCCCGGCGGTCGCGGCGGAGAGGTAGAGTGGGGCTCCGGGCGTCCAGGACCATGCCGTGTTGTTGACGTACCCGAGTTTCACGAGCCGCCCTTTCCCCCCGGCCACGCCCGAATCGAGCGCAATCGCCAGGTCGCCGGCGCTTGTCGCACCGCTGTTCGCCCGCGCCAGGTACCACTTCCCGTCGGATTTCA
>LSQX01165121.1_pt1 | contig 13852 bp, 19 predicted proteins | sample 654561 | NCBI WGS metagenome assembly LSQX01 (sample SAMN04489861, study PRJNA283612) | anaerobic digester metagenome | isolation source: 4 biogas reactors fed with cattle manure at either 37C or 55C with and... | place: Denmark: Kongens Lyngby | collected 2014 | reverse complement strand
GGCGATAATCAGAAGAACGATAGCTGGTTTCCTCATTTGACCCTACTCCTCACGTGATCACGTAATCCGGTATCAACTGAATGAAAAAGGGCAACATTCATGATGGCTTTCTGACACAGCTACTTAACCTTCAGTTTCGCGATTTCCGCTTTGAGGCTCTCAACTTCTTTTCTCAAAGCGCTCAGTTGACAATAAGCGCTTGCGGCGAAGACAAAGGCAATCGGGGCCAGTAATCCTACATACTCCACGGTGATTCCTCCTTCCCATTAAACTGACTTACCGGCTCTCAAAGTGTCAGCTAACGTTCTCATATGCTGTTCTTCCGGCTGTCATCAAGAGAACATATTGTAATAGCAAAAGCCCGGCGCCGCCGAAAATGATCACGAACCAAATGTGCGTCTTTGTCACTTCGAAACTAAGATTCAGCATCCCTTGAAGGTTCGCTCCGGTGAATGGGTCCAGCAATGCAATATATGCTGAGCAGAAACAGACAATTAGCAAGACAACGAATGAAAACCGGGCCGCCTTTCGCATTTCTTCCTTGAATACATCCTGAGACTGTCCCGTTATCTTCATTTTTCTTCCGATGTATGTACCTGCGAGAACACCTGGGATTATATTAAACACGGGAACTCCCATAAAGAATCCGAAGATACCAATGGAGTAAGCTGCGTAGAGCGCAAGTAAGGTTAATCTGCCAAGATAATAGAATTGAGGGAGCAGCTTTCCCAAAAACACAACATCAATGAGTATTCCTACTATGATTCCGGTAATAGCCCAGACTTTCACATCCAAGCCTATGGCGAAACTACCCCACCAAAATCCGCAGAATGAGACAACCGGAATGATAAAACCCAGAACCACACCGGCAAAGACATTATCAAACTTACCCATTCTTGCTTGCTCCCATCACATGCAGATGACTTGCCTACCTTACTTTATGGGCACCCAAACCTCACAACCGCACTCCTCCGGGTAGAACTCAAAATCCTCTGTACCCGCATGGGAATATCCTGCTTCAGGCATCCATGTCTTGATGAGAAAATCCCATGCCTCGTGGATCGCAGGCGCATCCAAAACCGCGTTCGCAACCGCATAAAGCGCAGCCGGCACAGTAACCTGTACCATTCCCTCCGGTATGTCCTTGGACGTGCTTACAGCAATGCCGATAACATAGGTGAATTCTCCTGAATCACAGTTCCACGCTGTGCAGACACCGTAGATCCCTGTACCCTGTTGTTGCCCTGCAATCTTCCCAAGCTTATCAGGGCCGCCGAACTCGAAGAACCTATCCCAGAATGCCGGGATTTCAGATCTGGAGCGTTCGGTAGTCGTGGCAAGGGGATAGCCAATTACGTGGAAGGCATCCCGAGGAATGATGCGAACAGATGATGGTAGAGCGGAGGGATGGGCCTTTTTCAGTTTCTCCACACGCTTATTAACGTGGCCGAGATGCTCTTCTACACTGAGACTGGGATCGAGCAATTCCACGAACTGTCTGCATGGCAATACAGCACAGCCCCCACATGACGTGATACCCCTGTCTCTCGCGCACTGATATAGCTCGCATACCGACTTGCCTATGTCGCTTAACCAAGAGGGCTTGCCTTCAAGCTTGTCACATCCTGGACAGTCTGTCGGAAAAGCATAGCAAGTCTCACACAACAGTCCACATGAACTCAGCATGTACTCTCCTCCTGAAATTGTCGTTGGGATTTCCGACCCGCGTCTTCGTTATTCCGTCAAGTAGCGCCGTTTGGGTGACAACTACTCCGGTATAATGTCACGCTTTCTTGGTTTCCGTTTTATTATAATCAGTTTCTTTATGTCCTCAACCAGATTCATATCTGAAACATTAATCCAAAGCCATTTGCCATCATGGTATTGACGAGTATTATCATATAGTTCAGTAATGGAAGAGCAAAATTCGGTCTGCGATAGCTCAAATTTTTCTCTTTCAGCCTTACCGAAAACAACAAGTACAGTAAAGGATCCTTCTTTGACATAAAAGGCACAAAGAGTTCTTCCGCTTCTGCGATACTTCACTTCCCATTTACCATACTTACCACCGTCATCCCAAATAGGTTCATGACTGTAGTTTGTCTCCACAAATCTCTTAAGCTCATCCCATGCAGGCATTACAGAGGCTCCTATAGTCTTTTCAACTTCCTGTCTTGTTGGTACCTCTTCTGTCATTGAGTACTCTCCTTTACTCACAAAGAGAAAGTCTCCGGTTCATACCTAAACATCGCCTACAGTACGCCGGTGTTCGTCTACGCCAATAATGTCAATACCCTGTGCCGTTTAAGCCACAGCCGCTTGTCGTCGATACTATCACATCATGATCCGATTATGAGAATAGCCTCTATGTATGCTGCAGTTATTAGCATTAGGACACTTGTCAAAACCACTATTTTCTCAGCTACATTAAAATCAATATCCTTCAACTTTCTTGTCTCAGCCCACTGCTTTGCAGGAAAAGTATCGGCGATATTCAGTGATTTTGAAAGAGTTACTGCACATATCAGGGCATAAGCCGTTGTTTCCCACAGTCCTACTTTGAGGTACCGGATGTTCGCATCCCAAACAGTTGCAAACGGAAATTCGAAGGAATTAGCCCCAGCAGTAAGTCCGATCATGACCCCCTGGAGCGCCAGAATCAGTAGTCCGGGAGTGAATGGCCCGAACCGGACAAAGATATTGCCTAAAGCAATAAGCAGGAAGAGTATCAGGTTATTTCCAAGGATAAAGACGAAAGTCCTAAGTAAGCTATCAGAATTGGAAACGACATGCGAAGTTTCATAAATGCCTCTCCAAGAGTCGGGGTTAAGAAAATATGTGATACCGAAGACTATCCACAATACAGCTTGAAATGCGATCCACACTACAATAGTCCTTTTGACCACTCCTGCCTTGTACAGGCCGGCCATCTTACCGGAGATTCTTTGCATATCCTCCCCCCTTACCGATCCGCTCTATTTGACATCGTATTTGAGATCCTACATTACCACCAAATATTGCTGTTCCTTGAGATATCCTTTTTCTCATTTTACCACAATTTTCTTAAATCACACATTATTAGTAGAAAGCTATGTTGCCGGTATAGCTTCGTCCTCCCGAATTTGCCTTTTAAGATAAAGCTCAATTCACCAAATACCCGGTACTAACCGGTATTTCACCTCTTCAGCATATTCTCTGTATCCGTCCAATTCGTTGTGGAGCGTGCTGTCCTCTAAGGCGGTTCTGATAATCAGCAATCCTGCCGTAATTGCCCCGGGGATCAATGCCCAAAGGGAACCAAGCACCAATGCTGTCGTAAGATTGCTTACGATGAATCCAAGGTATCCCGGATGGCGTACATATTGATACGGCCCTTCTGTTGCAGTTTTGTGATCCCGTTCAGACTGGATTCGTACAGCAGTTGAGAAAAAGGGATTAGATACCATCGCCCATACAAAAAGAGCATACCCAAGAATCATTTTGCCTTGCTCCTTGTGTTTGGTCATTGCCATCACTTCCTCGATTCAGTCCTGATAATTGGGGTCATCCTTTGTCATCATGGAAAGCTGGGAGTTGAGACGTGAATTTATCATCCGTGTCACGTAACAAGGACTGGCATACTTGCCAGGAAGCCAGGATTAGGTCAATAGAAAACCGGCGTCTACAGGGATGATCGCCCCGGTAATTCCAGATGCGTCGTCTGAGGCGAGAAAAGCCACAGTTTTAGCTATTTCGGCGAGACGAGTGACCCGCCCAAGAGCAAACCGTGGCAGCAACTTGGCATCTTCAGGATTGTCGACGTGGAATGCATTTTCCACCCAGTTGGTCATGACTCCGTTAACCCGAATCCCTCTCTTGCCGAACTCTGATGCCAGACCCCTTGTCAAAGCCATCGCTCCACCATTTGTTACAGCATATGCAATCTCCCCATAGCCGCCCCGTTCCCCGGCTGTGGAGAGCACATTAACGATCACTCCACCGCCGTGCTTCAACATGTCGGGAATGACACTTCGGGCAGTCAAGAAGTAGCCGACTGCCTTGTAGTCCACCTGAGATTTCCACTCGTCTACGGTGAACTCAAGGAATTGCTTCTGTAAAGCGTAAACAGCGTTGTTTACAAGGACGGTGACAGGGCCGAGAACGCGGCGGATTTCGTCTGTCATTCGCTGGACGTCTTCCTCTACTCGGGTGTCTCCTATGACGAGAGTAGCCCGATGCCCCATTTCTCGGATCATGTGACAAACCGATTCAGCCTCTGACACCGATGACCTACAGTTTACTGCGACGTCCGCGCCTCGTCCGGCAAGTTCGAGGGCTATGGCCCTTCCCACCCCTTTACTGGAGCCTGTTACAAAAGCGACAGAGCCTTCGTGCATCTTGTCAACCTCCTAATGACTCGACGTTCATTACCGCCCCTTCAGTAGATCTTCCAGGTTGTCAATTCCCATGCGTTAATCACTATCATTGCTTTGTATGCACCAAGATAAACCCAAACCCAGCGCCACAGCAACTAACCCGCTGAAATGAATAACAGTGCAGCAAGTAGGATAAGTTGAATGAGTATCGGCCTGACTCTCCAACTTCATGATGTGAATGCCTTTCCGAAATGCCAACTAAATACTCTGAGGCCTATTGAGAGTTACGTATCATAGATATCTCTTCGGTGACCCAGTGCAACAGCAGTCACAAGATTCTTCTCATCATCTATCAAGCATAACAGTCGATAGTCCCCGATGCGGTAGCGCCACTTGCCACTATGGCTTGCAGCCAAAGATTTACCAAAAGCCCTAGGATCTTTGCAGTCAACCAGACGTTTCTCAATGTATCCAACAATGAGCGAAGCTGTCTGTTTGCCCAGCTTCTTGAGTTCCTTCAATGCAATATCTGAAATCACTACTTGCCAGGCTATCATCACAATCCAAGCTCTCGCTTAGCCTCATTCAGCGTATAAGTTCTCTGCATCTCCAGAAAGGCTTTGTCAAACAATTCGGTGTCCAGATCTTCCTCAATTTTCTCAATTACCGCGTTCCGCAAGAGCTCGGAAATGGAGATGTTCTTCAGTTTCGCATATTCCTTTATGAGCTCATGATCTCTTCTGCTCAGTCGAAGTGAAATTGTGGCCATCATTGGCACCTCCCATTGTAGTACATTGTACTACAGCGTACCCCCGACATCAATCGAAGACCGAAGTCTCTCATTTTTGCTCTTCTCTTCTTTCATGACTTGGTATTCCCCCGTAACCGACGGGCAATCTCAAAAAACTCCTTCTCAATATCCTGATAATTGGGATCATCTTTTGTCATCATGGAAAGCTCCGAGTTGAGCCTCGCTAGTTTAGTCTCCAGTAGCAGCTTTTCTTCAGTGTGCAGCTCAGGTGATGCCTCCTGGTCGCGCTTAGCCTCATCGGTTGCGAGACGTCTATCCTTTGTCTTACGACTCTCATGATACTCCTCGAATCCGCCCAGGTAAGTCCGGATTGTCTGATTCTCGATGGATAACACCTTAGTGCACACCTTCTTTAGAAGATACCTGTCATGTGATACAAGGATTACAGTACCAGCGTAGAAAACGAGCGATTCTTCCAGCTTCTCTCTGGACGGAAGATCAAGGTGCTCGGTAGGTTCATCAAGGACCAGGACGTTCAAGTTCGACATGAGGAGCTTGATCAGGGCTACTCTCTTCTTTTCGCCGGGACTGAGCACTTCCATAGATTTGTCTATATCATCCGGTGTAAATAAGAAGCATCCAAGCATGGTTCTGACCTTAGTTACCAGTTCAGGGCTTTGGTTTTTGAAACTGCTCAAAACCTCCTCCAAAACCGAAGCTTTGGGATCGAGATTTTCGAGCTGCTGATCCATATAACCTATCCTTGCCCCCGGAGACACCCAGATGGTGCCTTCAGATGGGAGTTCCCGCCCTAGAATCAGCTTGAGCAAAGTAGTCTTCCCGGATCCGTTAGGTCCTACGATGCCGACCTTGTCTCTCCGTTGGACGCTGAAATCTGATGCCTCAAACAGAAGCTTGTCGAAGGCTTTAGTCAAACCGTCAGCCGTAACCATAACCCGTCCTCCTCCTTCTCCCTGAAAGCCGTCAAAGGTAATGGCTTTCTCCTGCTTCGGCTTGGATACACTGGTTTTCTTGAAGGCTTCCAGCCGGCTGACAACGCCTTTTGCCCGCTGTGCCGCCTCTTTTGCCTTGCGACGGTAGAAGTCATGAGTACCGGCATCTCTATGAGCTTTTTCAGCCCACCTTACCTGTCGATCAATTGCTACCTGGATACGACGGATTTCCTTTTGCTCCTTCTCGTACCGGGCCAGGTAGGAGGCAAAGGCTTTCTCTTTCATCCCCCTGTACGCAGTGTAATTGCCCCTGTATTCAACAGCCCCAATCGGTGATAGCTCAATGATCCTTTCAACTGTTCTGTCTAAGAAATACCTGTCGTGAGACACCAAAAGAATCGTTCCGGGATAACTTCGAACAATGTCCTCAAGCCTGTCTAAGGCGCCATGATCCAAGTAGTTCGTAGGCTCATCAAGAAGGAGAATATCCGGATGGAAGAGCCATACCCTGGCCAGTGCAAGCTTGGTTTTCTCACCACCGCTAAGGCTTGATATTGGAAGAGCGCAATCATGGTCTGTAAAGCCGAATCGGCTTAAAGCCTCAGCTGCCTCTGAGAGTGATGGAGATCCCAATCGATATTGCTCATCTGTCAACACATCCCACGGTGTCAGGGTGGGATCAAAATCAATATCCTGGGGAACGTAGCCTGCAGTTGACGCAGTGTCAAAGAGCGTTACTGTCCCTGACGTAGCGCTCTCTATGCCTACTAGTATCTTAAGCAACGTCGATTTTCCGACCCCGTTAGGGCCTACAAGAGCGACCCTGTCCCCTTCCCGCAACACAAAACTTATGTTATTGAATATTTCTCTGAAACCATATGATTTGGACAGTCTATTAGCCTGCAAAAGTGGACGTGACATGAAAAAGCCCCCTGTCTGGTTGACCGGGGGCAAGAAGATCTATCCTCGGCGATATGCGAAGAAGCCATGTAACCTCTTGATTCTCCCCGGTCTTAGAATAATATAGCGTTTACCGGATCCGTGCTGATAATTGAGATTAGATGTCGAATCTCCATGGCTGTCTCCTTTCGCCGTCTTGGCGATTGATATATGTGACTAATTGTCAGTATATTATACACACGTCACAAGATCAATGCTCTAGTCGAATATGAAGATGTCCTCAATCGGGGCCTTTACCGCTCTGGAAATGTCAATTGCCAGTTTCAAAGATGGGTTGTACTTCCCTGCTTCCAGCCGGACAATAGTCTCACGTCGTACATTTACTCTGGCAGCCAAATCCTCTTGCGTCATATCAGCAAGTTGCCGGTATTTCCTCAAGTTACACGTAAACTTAGCCATGCTCTTCCCTACTTCTCTTCCAGCAGATAGAATTTGACCGCATAGATGATCAGAAGAGATGAGAAACATAACGCGACTGCTGCAACAAGTAATTCCTTACCGGCAAAGCCTAATGACGAAAGAAGGTTGAGAGCGACGAGTTCAATAATGGCTATGTCAAAGGCTGTGGATTTAGCCTTTGCTACATTCTCCAGATACCGTTCATCAGGCATTTGGTCTGCAATCTTAGCAATCCAGAAGTAAGCAAAGAAACCGAAATAAGCAAGGAAACTCAGGGAAGCTACATTGTGGTCTTGGAAATACGAACACCCTATGAAACCCGCAAACCCTAGGAATCCCAAATAAGATCGCCTTTGTCTGTTTCTCTTAGGTGACATCCCCGACCCTCCCAAGTAGTGATATATATATCACTTGTTGTTACAAATATATCACTATCGCGTTTTGATGTCAACTAGGCTTTCAAGGGCCTGTAGGCTTGTGTAGTAGATGACGAAAAGAGAAAGCCCTCATCGGAGACAACGAGGGCTTTCTCCATGTGTGTTGTTTGCTCAATGGAGGCTTCACCGGAGAACGCGTCCGACTATGTTTAGTCAAACGGCCTCCTTTCACCATCGCGCCTGTCTTGAGTTCTTCCGAACATTTCGTCAGGCAAAGAGTCATACAAATCTGCCTGACTCAATGAGCCAGATGCCTGTAGATCATAGAGCACCTCCACCCCGCGGTCGAGAAGTGTTTGGATATCTTTCATGTTGGAGGAGCCGGGAGTAAGGTCAAGTCTGTTGGCACGAACATCGATCTTGTCACCGCCTCCGAAACCCGTGTTCTTGACAAGCGGGCTAATGTCCTTAATCAGATTACTGTGGAGGCCAAGATCCACTAGCTTTGTCAGATACTCCAGTGCTCCAATATCCTCAATCTGATTCCTGCTGAGCCACAGCAGCTCAAGGTCTACAAGTCCAGAAAGGGGACCTATGTCTGCAATCCTGTTGCCCCAGATAGTCAGCGTCTCTAGGTTCGTAAGACCCTCCAGAGGAGAAATATCAACGATCTCATTCAATGTGAGGTGCAGCTCCAGCAACTTCGTGAGGTTCCGCAGCGCTTCAATACTCACAATTTGGTTATCCCATATGTACAACTCCCGCAGATTCGTGAGGCCCGAAAGAGCTGCAATGCTCACAATTTGGTTCTCGCTGGCATATAACCCTTCCAAATTTGTGAGCCCGACCAGCGCACTAATGTCACTAACTTGATTACGGTCAATATCAATTTCCCTCAGCTTGGTAAGTCCCGCTATTGGGCCGAGATCACTGATCAGATTTCCCTCCATGTACAGAAGTTCCAGGTTAGTAAGCCCCTGGAGCGGCTTGAGACCTGAAATTCTATTGTCCCGCATGCCCAACACTCTTAGATTTGTCAGCCCGGCCAACGGACTGATGTCTTCAACCTGATTCTCAAAGAAAGCCAACTCCTCGAGATTTGTGAGCCCTTCCAACGGAGAAAGGTCCCCAATCTGATTGACATTGATATATAGCGCTTCTATGTTCTTAAGGGCAGCCAATGCAGAGATGTCAGAGATCCGATTTCCGTGTAAGACCAATCGTCTCAGGTTAGTAAGTACTGAGAGCGGGTCTATGTCTACAATTTGATTCCCAAAGAGAATCAGCTCCTCAAGATTGATGAAATACTCGATCCCTCCTAACCGGCGTATGCCGCAGTCCCTGGCGTCAAAAAGGGTCAGTCCTGCAACATCTTCCGCACCGATCGCCCCGGAGGACACCCCTGTCAGCTCGCGCACGATAGATTCAAGGTTCAGGTCGTCAAAAGCAATGCCATTTGGCACTGAGCCTTTGAAATTGACGTCCAGTGCGGCCGTGGTCACTTGCTTACTCTGTGGAACGAATACCCATCCGTCTCTTGCCGGAGTCACAGTGACAGTACCCTTAAAACCACTCTTGCTCCACTTTCCATCAGTTCCCGTAACAGCGGTGCCAAACCCCCCATTAAAGGCAAGAGTGACCTCCTCAACTCCTTCACCGTTATCGCGGGTGATTTGCCCCGATACTGTGTACGTCTTGGCACCTCCGCCTCCACCTCCGCCACCAAAGCATCCGGCTACCGAGAGTAGAATACAGACTAGAATGAAACACGATACTACTCTTAACTTCCTTCTCACGCTTATTCCCTCCAAGTCTGACTATGTGACTGCGAGCCTTCAGTCAGGCTTCGTTACTGCGATTACCGAGCTCCTTAGCACCAGAGTACGCACTGGTCAATGTCTGATGATGTATCTACATTCATAGTACCCTCATCCCCCGAATCCCACTTCTATGATCCTGATGGATGGCGCCTGTCCATAATTCTATACTATTGTTAATTTTCCTTCAATATTACATAATTGGGAATGTTATTACTAATCTGCTCTGCGGTCCCATAACGTGCCACCACGTAGAACAATTATGGTAATGCTTGAGACATGGGAGCCCGACTTTCGGGGGTCAGGAGAGTCTCTCAGCCAAGGCCCGGGTTATTCACGAGAGGGCTGATGTCTGTCATGCCAAGAGACATCGAAACGCATGAAGCAAAGCAGGTAAAACGCTCTAAAACCAGAAGATACAAGTAAGACGTGGGATACCTGTGGGGACATGACAAGTTTGGGGATGGTATTCTGGATCTCTTTACTAATGAATGTATTTGCGCAGGGTACTTCGCTCTAGATACTATCAATAAGTGCGAAAACGAAATCATAGGAACTGTGCATAGCTGTTTCCGACGAGCTCTAAACATATCTACATCATGTGGACGGCTAATCGCCCTTACGACAGATGACGTGCCGGTCGCCCCCAACAGCATGGTGACCACGTTAGGAGCCGCTACCGGCTGGCTTGCCCTTGGCATACGCCCCGGTGATGTCGTACAGATTTCCGCGAGCCCCGAAAATGTCATGATCCAGTTCCCGTCTAGGGCGGTGAGTGTTGCGGCTAGCCCCCACTCCGTTTACTATCCGCGCATACAATCAGCCGAGCCCATCCTTATCTCCGAGTCCACGATATTTCCCATGCTCCACTCGGCCTTGGAATCCACGGTGGAACACGGCATCGACGAAGGATTCTATCCGCTGCTCGCCTTTACCAGGCGGTTGCTTGCGGATTCAGGCGTCCAGGCTCATAGCCCGCCCCATGCTCTCAACTACCTATGCAGGCAGGCTTATTCAGCAATGTCTGGATTACTGGCCGCAATACGCTTGAATGATACCGAAGCTGTAGGCTCATCAGCTAAAGGCCTCATCGGTTTGGGCCCTGGGCTGACCCCTTCCGGCGATGACGCCATTACCGGTCTATTGGTCTCACTGGCTATAACGCTGAAAGCCTACGGCCGCGACGCTCTGGTTACTCACCCCTCGGAGGGCATCGGTTCACTGGTCCTGTCCATAGCAGACTACAGCACCAACACCATAAGCCAGGAGCTCCTGTGGTACGCAGCTCGTGGGGAAGCCTCGTCATCTATTGAAGCCGTAATTCTTGATATACTGTCCGGATCAACCAATTCCGTCCGAGAATCAACGAGAAAGCTTATCAGTCAGGGCGCTTCCTCCGGGGTCGATCAGCTATGGGGGATCCTGCTTGGTATTCCGTTAGCCTTTGACGTTTGTTGACGAGTTCATCAACATGGTGAGTCGAAACAACGTGAAGCCCTGGGGTCTTTGCAGCCGACTGAACGTTTCTCAACATAACCCAAGTAAGAGAAGTTGATTGTTTGTCCAATTTCTTAGGTTCCCTTAATGCGATGTCCGCAATCACCACGTGCCAGCCTATCACTACAATCCAAGCTCCCGCTTGGCCTCATCCAGTGTATAGGTTCGCTGCATTTCCAGAAGAGCCTTATCAAGCAATTCAGTGTCAAGATCTCCCTCTATTCTCTCGATTACTGCATCCCTCAAGAGTCCGGAAACAGACACGTTTTTCAATCTTGCGTATTCCTTTATGAGCTCATAGTCCCGGTTACTCAACCTAAGCGAAATTGTGGGCATTATCCACACCTCGTCCTGTAGTACATTCCACTACAGGTTGCCCGTGGCATCAATAAAGACTCGATATCGCTCGTGTGTCAACTCATCCCATTGTGTCAGGGCGAGATCAGAGTCTATGTCTTGAAGAACGTAGCCTATGGTCGATGTGTCATCGAAACGTGCAACTGTGCCTAAGCTTCAGTCAACCAGCATTTCTTTGATAATGTTCTTCACCACTGATATTTCTTCCGAACTCAATTTTCCTATTCTCTGACGAAGCCTGGTTTTATCAATGGCTCGGATTTGATCTAGGACAATCCATCCCTTAATCTCACTCCCGGTTATTCTGACACGTGTAGGATACCCTTCTCTACCCGTGCTGGTTACCAGAGCAATAATGATCGTCCGTAAGTGGTCGTTCATTTCAACTGGCGAGATTACAACACACGGACGGATCTTATTGATTTCAGCGCCTTGTGTTGGATTCAGATCCACCCAGTAAACTGAATACTGATCAATACGTTCAGTCATCCCAGTCCTCCAGTAATTCATTGCCGATTTCTTCTGGAACTAATCGCAAGTCATCTCTCTCTTTATGCATAAGCTCAAGTGCTTCGGCCCAACCTTGACGGGGAGTTTTAAGAGGCTTGATGATGATGCAATTGTCTTTTATCTCAAGTTCAACGCGAGAACCAATACCGCATTGCCTTAGAATAGCAAGTGGAAGCCGAATTCCCTGGAAATTACCTATTCTAATGATATCTACTTCCATATCTTCCTCCCCTTTGTGATTACTATGTAATTACATTGCATCCGTGCCAAAGGGTCTTAGCAAGAGTCTTTTCTATCCTGTCAATCCAACATGCCCAACGAGCTCATTCGATTCTTTCTCTACAACAGCAAGCTCAAAAGGTAACTCCGTTAGGGCAACATTGCTAACGAGTAACTAGAAATGTAGAATACTAGTCAAGAGAATCAAAAGGAGAAAAAGCAATGGTACATAAGTCTACCCTGCAAACGAGGCAGGAAGGGTTTTATGATGTAACTTCAAAAGTCAGCGAAGCGGTTCGTGAAAGTGGCGTAACCGATGGAATTTGTGTAGTGTTCTGCCCCCACACCACAGCGGGAATTACGATCAATGAGAATGCGGATCCGGATGTGGTCACTGACATGCTGTTTGCCCTGGACAGAACCTTACCACACCGCCCGGAATTTCGTCATTTCGAAGGAAATACCACAGCCCATCTGAAGGCAAGCTATATGGGAAGCAGTGTAACGGTTATCATTGAAAACGGTAGGCTCTTGTTGGGAAGATGGCAGGGTATATATTTCTGTGAGTTTGACGGACCGAGGACCAGAAGCTATTTCGTCAAAATAATTCCGGGCTGACTCGATGTCTGACTCAATAATTCCACTTATGTCTTAGTCCTTTCCTTCTCGGTCATTTTGGCCATGAGTCTTCCGATATATTTAGTCGGCCTTCTTCTAGCTGTTAGTTCCATTCCTTTTTTGCTTTTGCATATGTGCTTGATTTCTTAATTGACATGAAAACGAAATAGCCATTTAGCTCCCAAATCCTAACTCCACCAAATATAGATTTCAGCTTATTCTCATACCATTCTTTTCTTTTGGTTACCATATACATTCTTCCGCCAACGGATAACCTATTAAAGCCTTTCTCAATAAACCTTTTGGCCACAGAAAAGTCCGTATGATATGGCGGGTTAGATAATATCATAGTAAAATCCGCTTCATCAAGATTAGTAAAACCATCGCTCTTCCGTATTTTCACTCCTTGAACATCGTTCAACAAACAATTCTTCCTTGACAATCGTATGGCTTCTTCATCAATATCTATCATGACAACGTTGTGCTCACCAATGATTTTGGCAGCTAAAATACCAACAACACCATATCCACAGCCTAGATCTAAAACCTTGTCGGTTTTCCGGAAATCCACAACAGACAACATGGATAAGGTGCCTAAATCAATACCTTTTGGTGAAAACACACCTGCACTTGTTTCAAAAACCAAGTCAATGCCCTTTATGTTCGTCTTAATCATGGCTCATATCTTCTTCTTTCCTTGAACACTCTATATATCGTCTCTGGCTATCTTGATCACTTGCCGTGCTCACGACAGGCCGGCTACGCGGCTCAACACAACGACTAACGGTACAGAACATCTTTATAGCTACAAAGGCAAATACCCATATCAACCTATTCAATGCTTGAGTCTACTGTTTATCTCCTCCGGACTCTGTTTTCTTTCACCTTGGCTCTCGGCCCAGGCTTTCATGTTTTCATACTCAGGATCTGTATCATCTGCCATGACTCGTATGTATTCCATATATCCAGCGACCCCGCCTTCTTCCTGCGGAGGTCTTTCGCCATTTCCATCCAGATAGGTCACCTCAACTGCATTGGA
>LSQX01092407.1_pt1 | contig 13852 bp, 12 predicted proteins | sample 654561 | NCBI WGS metagenome assembly LSQX01 (sample SAMN04489861, study PRJNA283612) | anaerobic digester metagenome | isolation source: 4 biogas reactors fed with cattle manure at either 37C or 55C with and... | place: Denmark: Kongens Lyngby | collected 2014 | reverse complement strand
TAGTTAAGGATCTTGAAGTACGGTATGGGGACATCAATGTAATACACGGGATCTCTTTTGACATAGAGGAAGGTGAAAGCGTTGCGATTATCGGCGCCAACGGAGCCGGCAAGACCACGCTCCTTCGAACGCTCATGGGACTGCACCGGGAATTCCAAGGGACTATCCTCCTTGACGGAGAGGACATCGGACGGTTGCCGGCATGGGAACGGTCCGGCCGCGGGCTGGCTATGGTCCCTGAAGGACGTAGGGTCTTCCCAGATCTCACAGTAGAGGAGAATCTTGCAATCGGAGCATACTCTCGCACAGACAGACAGGAGATTGAAAGGTCCATGAGGGAAGTGTATGCTCTCTTCCCCATCCTGGATCAGCGCAGGCGTCAGGTGTCCAAGACCCTCAGCGGAGGAGAACAGCAGATGCTGGCAATCGGACGGGCATTCATGGCAAATCCCAGGCTTCTCCTGGTGGACGAAGTCTCTACAGGACTCATGCCGATATTCGTGGATAAGGTGTTCGATGCACTCAGTGAACTGAACCGCCGCGGAGTCAGCATACTACTTGTAGAACAGAACGCAAGGAAGTCGTTGGCTACTATGTCGAGAGGGTACGTACTGGAAACCGGGAGGATAGCCCTTGAAGGGAGCTCAGAGGAACTGAGGAGTAACCCTGAGGTGCAGAGGGCGTATTTGGGGATTTAGTGCGCAGAGAAGATCCGGGGGCAGGCAGAAACGGGTGAGATAGCTGTGCATTATTGCGATCACTGGCGGAATTCATCGGCATATGCTTTCAATCTGCTTAGAGAAGCGCCATACGCAATCCTTACTCAATACAGGAACGCTAAGATGATATACCTCGTTAGGAGTATCAGCAATCAGTACTCTCCGTGTGCCGGAAAACGTGTTCATAATGCTAAGGATAGCCTGGTTCACATCGAGCCCCTCACATTTCATTAGCTTGCATATATGATTCCCAATCATACCGACAACTAGGCTATTATGACTACACATACAATTCAATTTGCTAAAGCCCTTGAGCTCCTCTGCCACTCGTGCCCACAAAAACTCACGATAGGAATAGCAGAGCTTTGGAGATGAAGAACCCACATTCTGGGTCATATCAAGTCGAATCAGAAAATGCTCAGATCGCTTCGAATACCCATGTTCCTGATACCATTGAACAACAGCAGCATCTTCTGCCATGACATCTAGCGAAAGACTCCCAGACTGTAGCATGCAACCATAGTCCTCAAAATGCTTGAGCAAGAGAGAACCGCCCCCCTGCCCTTGAGTCTCGTTTGCTACGGCTATATAGTTCAAGAACCAGTCATCATTGCGAGAAACGGCATGATAATAACCTACCGTCTTTCCTTCTTTGGTAAGAACGAAAAAGTGATTCCGCGACCGGTTTGGTTTCTGAACTAGTAACCACTTCAAATAACGGATGGATCGCGGAGTTTGGTAAACTGTATACCGCAACGATGTCTCCGCAAAAGCCTCAACCTTCAAACGATAGATTGATGATGCGTCAAGCATCGTTGCTCTTCTAATCGAAAACTCACGGCCCTTGACTATAGTCGATTGCCCCCCATCTACGCTAATGGTCGTTGGTCATATCTTCGTTCTACATCCAGGTCGTTCATAATTGCCCCCGGGTCTACCTCCAAACCTCTACGACCCAACACAGTAGCAGCAGTCAACCACAGAATCCTCAAGTCGGTAGCAAACGAGCATGAGTTAACATAATGAGCATCGAGCTCCAAACGTTCGTCCCAGGGCAAACGGTTTCTTCCGGAAACCTGAGCTAAGCCAGTGATACCCGGCCGCACAGCGAAACGAAGTCTTTCTCTATCCGTGTAGTACGGATCGTATTTCGTCAATAGAGGTCGGGGTCCGACAAGACTCATATCACCACGAAGAACGTTGATCAACTCTGGTAGTTCATCGAGGCTAGTGCTACGGAGAAACCTACCAATGTTCGTAAGCCTCTGATTGTCAGGCAACAGGCGCCCATCGACATCGGTAGCATTTGTCATAGTCCTAAACTTCAAAAGTTCAAAGGAGCGACCCTCAAACCCCTGCCTCACTTGTCTAAATAGCACTGGTCTACCCATGGTAGTCACGATAACAAGCCAGATGATCGCGAAAAGAGGGGACAACAGAAGTAATCCCAAGACCGATAGAAAAACGTCAAATCCTCTCTTCAAAAACCGACGATACATTCTGGCCCCCACTAACTCGTATCATAGTGTTCCACAAAGCCAACATCGGAGCTTACACACTATCGCTGCTATCAAGAAGCAAGCGCAATAATGCCTACGACTTCATAGCAACCAACATTTCAACCAATTGCCATATTAGCAGGTTAATTGCCGGCAAACATCAATATAGAGTCCCCTACATCATAGAACAGAAATCGACACCAGGAAAACGCGAAAACAGCTGCCGTAAACGAACATATCCTCACTGAATCAAGGTAATCCCCATGTACTAGCGAAGACCATATCACAACGTTGCACCCACTGCTTCCTAGCAGCAACGCAGCAGATTTGGCTTTTTTCGCTATCCCTCTCGTGTGGCCGTACGATGCAATTGTCAACGGTACACTTCCACAATAGCAACGTAATCAGCTCACAATCTACTATCTCAAGACATGTAGGTATTACGAGACCTCCTCAGAAGATAAGCAATTCCACCGACCAACAGAGGGAACGCATGCCGCAGAGTTATGTCTAGGCCGGGCACTTGCTATGCAGATTGAGTTACCCACGATATTCTGGGAAGAAGTCTTGCCTAGGCTGCCAGTTGACTCCTTGTTCTGATTCCCACCGTTCACGTGTTCTCACCAAGCCCATGTAAAGCGTCGGGTCGTATATGTGGCTTCCTACTCGAAATGGCACCTGTCCGTTGGGTGCAAACGATATCTTGTATTTGAAGATGCCATCTCCAGATTCGTATCCGCCGCCTAGAACATAAGCTTTCTTACCCTTCTCGACACCCCACTCAACTATTGAGTGTTTTAGAATATCATTCGCACGCATGTCAAATGCCTCGCCTCTCGTTCCTCCAAGGAACGAGTACATATGGCTCGTTGATAGCAGCACTAGCTCGGTAGAAACAACTTTCTGATTCCATATGGCATGGAAGAAGGCAAAGTTTCCAGCCAAATCTCTGATTAGGGTCTCAAAAAACTCCCTGTCAAAATAATAAAACCCCTTGGCATTACGGCGTTGCATGGTATCACAATATATATCTAGGAAATCTTCCAATCGCGCACCATCATAATCTACTTCAACTTCGAGTCCGCTACGGCGAGCCTTTTTTACATTCTTACGCACTTTGTGTTTATAGTCCATCCATAACTCATCAATGGACATGTCCAGTGATCGAACGACATTTGGAGCCTTCGTTTCAACGCAACCGTCAAACGGAATCAGTTGTTCTTCGAACAGGCTTAGTCTCGCGAATAATGATACCACATCGGAATTCCTAGCCCACGCATTGAACTCCTGCCAGAATAGACGCCAATCTGGATCTCCCCAAGCAAAAGGCCCCCCGTATCCATACGGCGTGATTATGTCTTGAGCGTTCGGATATTCGGTTGCCCACGGTTCTGCTGATAATGGTCGAAGGATAAATGGAAAGAGTACTGTCCCTCTAGTATCTTTCATGAGGCAGCACATTGCTTGATCGTCTGGACGGCAAAATAGCTCACAGTATGCAGGATGCGCAGCCACTTCACGTTCTTCCCATGATGTCCATGCATTCAGCCATAAAGATCGCTCTGCAGCAATACTTGAGTTCATGAGTTTGAGCGACGTCACGCTCTCGACTCCCCCCATATCTACATATTGTCAAGACTAGATGATCTCTCCTGCAAGCACTCTTTCACTGCTTTCGCTAATGTTTTCTGCAGCACTTCCAAGCGAGCCCCCAAGTGACTTCCGTCAGTAGGCCATTTATCCTGTAACTAGAACTGTTAAAGAGCAAATAGCAGCTGCAGCAGACAAGACGACAACGCATGACAGTACGTAATCTGTTCATTAAGAGTTTGCGAATGAATGATCTGGGAACAGAGCCATGTAGCCTCTGAGATATAGCCTTTGTCCCATTGAAGACCATACATACATGCCATAAATGGTCCATTCTTCATTCTGGTTAATTATCCCTATAGACCGTCAACTTCAGAGCCGATCTGATTACATAGCTCTTAAGGCCTAATTGATATCTGTCTCCTGATAGGCACCGACCCTGACCGTTTTGATCATACACTGTTCCGCGTAGCTTTTCCAGTCAAACCTGGACCGAAGCAATGAGGTTTGAATACTCGGCTAATACCAGGCACCAAGGTAATACCGAATGAGCTCATTCATACGCTTGTGCTGCCATCGATTGAGTATGTAGAAGACGAGTCGGTAGGCATAATCATCACTGAACTAATCACAACCGTTGGAGATAATTGCGAGTCAATGGAAGATTCCTTACTCCTCCTGCTGCATACAAGAATTGAAAGCTAGACTTCAATGCTCGATTAAACGGGCTCAACTACGTGCTCTCTAGACAAGACTGTAACATATACAACAAGATAAGCCAAAAGCATTGAGGCATGCCGTGTTGTGTGATCCTGATCCGCACCAACTGTATTACACGTTACGTTAAGACAAATCTAGATAAGGATACCATTACGGAATATGCTTGCCATTATGGGGATAACGTGTTCATATTTGTATTATGCAGAAAAAGGCTACATAAACGCCTGGATAATCCTAATCCGAAGACTTAGTCACTTCAAGCAAGACAGTCTCTATCTTGTCTGCCAGTCTGCAGTAGTCATGAAACTCCTCCACATAACGCCTACCTCTCAACCCCATTTCCCAACGTTCTTTCTCAGACATCTCCAATAATTGAACGACAGCCCGTGCGATGGCTTCTGGATCTTCAGGCGATACAGCAAGACCGCAACTAGATTCCTTGACAGGATTGTTGAGTGCATCAATACCGAATATGACCGGTCTCCCTGATGATAGATAATCAAACAACTTGTTTGGGCTCACGCCATAGCGCCTAAACAGAGCCGCGTCCTTCAACGTAATAACAAAAGCATCAGCTTCTTGCAGCAAGCCATAGATTTCCTTCCTCGGGACATACGACTCAAACTGAATTGTATTCAACCCTTCATTACGTGCCCGCTCCTGTAGTCTAGTTTTCTCAGGACCATCTCCAATAAAGCAAAATTGCACTTTGTCTGCGAAACCCATATCCTCAATAAGCGCTGCCGCATCTAGAATCGAGTCCAGGCCGTTGGCTAGTCCATGAGCACCTGCATACATTACCGTAAACTTCGACTTATTCTTACTAGGTGGACGCAAAGGCGGAAGTGACTTAAGATCAATACCGTTGGGCACCCAAGTAATCTTCTCCCTAGTGCAACCCTTTTGGAATATGTGCTCAATTCCGCCAGGCAGTAGACATATAATACGATCAGCGGAACGATAAAGGCGCCTCTCCATCTGCTCCATTAATAGTATTCCAGGGTTTCGTCGTGAGAAGTTGCCTAGCTCTATCAGAGTCTCAGGCCATAGGTCACGGATCTCTAACACAAACGGCACATCATAACGCCTAGCAAGTCTTTGTGCGGCTGAAGCTGCAAATAGGTGCGGACTGGAGCCAACAATGACATCAGGACGCTCTAGCTGAAATTCTTTCGTCCATGCCACAATCCGATACGCAAAACAAAACATGTTCCATGCTCGATCTAGGCCATTACCTGCATACGGTGGTGTACGAACCCATACAAAAGGGACTCCCCCTACGATTTCTTTCTTCCACCTTTCTCCTCTACCCAAATGGCGCTCTGTACGTGTCCCATGAGAAAAGCTAGAAGCAATTATCGTAGCACTATGTCCCCTGCTCATCAGCTCCTTTGCAAACATGTAGTGCCTGTGTCCCATTCCATCTTTGGGTCTACCTACATAATGGTTAATTATGAGTACATTCATATATCAATTCCCACCTACTTGGCTACATAGAGGCAATCGTCGAAGATTGACCAATTCTACTTCGCATCGTCAAGCTAACCAATGTCAACTCCATTTTTGCCCTCTCACCCTCATTTATCTCGGATTTTCCAGGGTTTTTCACTTCTTATTCGCAGAATTCCAAAACACATTGTACAACCTTTTCTGAAGCCCTCCCATCACCATATGGCGAAGCATCCACGTCATTAGGTTTCGACATAGCGTTCCTAATAGCCTCTACGATCGCCGAAGGATCTGTCGGACAAACAACTCTGTTCCAGCCTATGTCGACTAATTCCACCCATTCGGTTTCGTCTCGTAGAGTTACGCATGGCACACGGTGAAAAAATGCCTCTTTCTGGACACCTCCGGAGTCGGTCGCGATTAGTGCAGCGTTTCTCTCAAGCATCACCATATCAAGGTAACCGACAGGTTGTATTACTTGAATAGACTGTACTAAGGTCTCAAAAAGCCCTATTGCTTCCAAAGCTGCTTGAGTACGTGGATGTATCGGCAAAACAACAGGTGTTTCTTGTGCAGTCATACTGAGTGCGTCAACTATACATTCTAGACGGTTTGCATTATCTGTATTTTCGGCTCTATGAACAGTTGCTAAGATATATCCTTTACTGTCGAGGTCTAGACTCTTCAAAATAGAACTGTTTGCCTCTGCCCTCTTTGCATAAAACAACGTTGCATCATACATGACGTCACCCACAAGACATACTCTATCCCATTCAAAGCCTTCGCGTATCAGGTTCTTTACAGCAGTGTCCGTTGGTGCAAGAAGTAGGTCCGATACGTGATCAGTGACAATCCTGTTAATCTCTTCAGGCATTCTTCGATTAAAGGAGCGCAGGCCAGCTTCAACATGTGCTAATGGAATATGCAATTTGACTGCGGCCAACGCACCGGCTAGTGTAGAGTTGGTATCCCCGTACACAATCACACAATCGGGGTTCTCTTCAGTTAATACGTCTTCTAGGACTTCAAGCATCCTGCCAGTTTGAGCTCCCTGGGTAGCAGAGCCAATTCCTAAGCTGTAATCAGGCTTAGGAATATCGAGCTCTTCAAAAAAGACCTCTGACATATTAACGTCATAATGCTGGCCTGTATGAACTAATATCTCAGAAATATCCTCGTACCTTCGCAATTCGCGAGACACCATGGTCGCCTTGACAAACTGTGGCCGAGCACCAACAATGGTCAACGCTTTCAAGTTCTTCTTACCCTCTTTCCGCTATGCACCATAATCCCTTTTGAGAAGCAAGACAGACAAGTATCTTCGCCGAGTTCTTAATCACGAGTAGCTGAACCTGTTTTCACTGTGATGCTAGTCCTCCAAACATGAGGAAGTCATACTTGATAAGTAAAGCAGCATACCTCGCGCATCTGCCCGAAAGCTAGGCACCCTTATACGTGAACGAAATAGCAGGTTCCCGTCACTGTCAGAAGCCTATGTACCATTCATCCTACCAATATATCTTCATCCCGGCACACAGCACATAGCGCCGCCTTTAGCATTATTATAGCCTATGGCCAGATAGATCTTCTGCGGCTTCGCTAGTTAACCGACCACTGAAGAATAACCAGCAGTTACTATGCTATTCTACTTCCAGCGAACACTGGTAAGCAACTCAGCAGTCTAGTTCAGCAACCTTTCATACAACCCAAGCAAAATCGGAACCTGACTATCCCAATTATACTCATGTACTACTGCTTCCCTTCCCCGCCTACCCATCTCTGCCGCTTCATCGGGGTGGTCAAGAAGCCATTTAACTGCTTCTGCAATCTCCCGAAGATCTCGCGGGTCTACAAGCAAGCCGCAGCCAATACGTTCCACAATATCTCTCCAGTATGGAAAATTTGACGCAACTACGGGAGTACCGCATGCCATATATTCAAACAGTTTATTAGGTTGAGCATGAATATGATTTGGTACCGGATGGTACAAGACAAGGCCTGCTCGTGCACGCCGCACACAACTCAAAGCCTGATCCCGAGGTTGCCTGCCCATGTATCTTACATGTTCCCACCCAGGCAGGCTAACAAGATCCTCCTGTAACTCTAAAGACTCAATACCGCCCACTAACGTTAGGCAAGCATCATTATGGTAGTCATTGCACACAATCTCCATCGCACGAACCATCTCTAACGCCCCACGAATACGACTTATCCCTCCAACGTAGGCTATTATAGATTGGCGGTCAATGTAGTCACAATCGTACTTCATAATCTCCTCTGTAAGTGGATAGTTATTGACAACGACTGTCTTGGCGCTTGGGAATCGACGGGCTATATGAGGCGTCGCCGCTACGATTGCGTCGAGTCTGCTTGCTGCATAGTCTTCCAAAACCCCGAAGCCATAAGCAAGAGCACTTCGAGCCCATTTAGGCACCCATCCTTTAGTTCCTATCTGTGCCCTAACATCTTCGTGCGAATCGTATACTACTCTTGCGCCGCTCCTTTTTAGTCTTGGTGCTATGCGTATCAATTCGGGATCATGGAAATGGTATAAGTCCGCCTGGTGATTCAAAGCTGCGTGACACGCTTGATATATGGTTCGCGTCATTCTCTCTCGTCTACTCTTCGGAACAGGTATTGAGTCTATGTAGACGCCCTTCTTGCAATGGCTTGAGTCACTGGGGCAAACTAAGGTAACGTCATAGCCTGCTTCGACCAAGCTGCGACATTCCTTATGAAATATCCTCACGTCATTAGCACTGTGTGCCGTTGTTAAGTGCACTATTTTCATTTTCTTACCTCTTTGCGCGCGGTAATTCGGTTAGTCGAAAGCGACCCACACACACCGTGTTCTTCGTAGGACAAGATAGTGTTTGGGTTCATTGTGGTTCCACAATATAATGCCCTGCCACACAATACTCCTAAACTGACCCAGCGAAACCTTACGTCTTGCAGATAATCTTCCTTCATGATGAAGCATTCTGCATAGATAGCATGATTTCAGACGCGCGGTGGCATTATTATGCCCGAAGCATAACTTCAAATATTAGCAAAACCAGATTGACATAATACGCCACGAGCATGTTGGTGTCCTTAGCAACACTCTCAAGTAACCATGGTAATCTTCATCGTTATCCCGCACATCGCCTCGAAAAGTGTCCTCGGGAATGACAGTTGCATGAACCATAATGGGTAAGTGCAACACAATAGAGATTGAGTAACCATGATTCCTCATGTAGTCTTGCGAAATCGGATCCACGTCCTAAATTCACGACTCTTTGCGTATCTTGGCACGTTAGTTCTTGCTAAGTAATTCAAGTGGTGCAACTCTATCCTTAAGAACATGCTAAGATAAGCATTTCTCTAAGCAACCAAATTCAAAATGTCAGCGCGTGCGTGCTAAGCTTTTCTTTATCAGAACTTGATGCATCCTGGCCAGAGAAGATGAACTTCTCGTCACCGGGCTGCAATGGAAGCAGAAAGTGGTCGTGCTCAACGAATCTAATTGACCCTACATTATTGCACTCCGATTCTCAGGGTTCTAAACCTACAGCTAATCTTGCTAATCCTTGACGTGTAAAAATTGCTCTGCTATGAACTATTCCAACAGGTGTAGGCCATGCCTTCTGCGCAAACCGCCCCCGGTGCGTCAAATCCCGATGTATGTGTCTCAGAACACTGTGATACTTGTCCGAGGCACCTATCATTCGATAAAGCCTTAGTGCCTCAGCAGACGAAATCATGCTGTAGAAGGCCCTATCTGTTCATACCAGCACCCCCCCATGACTATCGATGAAGGTTCTCTCAAAGTAATCCAGCGTGCGCTCAAACCACTTGTGAACAATAGGATCCATATCCTTCATGGTATACAGTGCGCGGATTGAAAACAGCTGATGGTATGAATCAATAATCCCATAACCACGACAATACGTAATGCCGCCAGATGGATCCAAACCCTCCAGGCAAGTTAGCAAAGTGCGCTTTGCCATCGTCATCAAGTCCGCAGTTCTCGTATGACACCCAATTCCCCATAATGCCGATGCTACAAGAATATTCGAATTGTTAACAGGCGTGCCGGGATATGGGGTGTACGCAAACTGCAGTCGGTCTCCATCGTCTATTGCACGATGCAGATTACTAGCCAGAGTGAAACCAATGCGCTCGAGATCCTCGTGACCTACACACTGATACCTCCGATCTAGTTCCAGGAGAAACCACACAACTTCAGCTGTCGTGGTAGACATCATGGTGCCGGGAGGGAAGACATTCTCCGCTGAATGCCATTTTATCGGCAAGCCCCAGTAGTAATCATCGCCTGCATTCTCCATCAACCAGTTAAACGCCAACATGGCCATTTCCAGATCGTTACACTCTAAAGCCGAAAGTCCTAGCAACGCCATCACCTCTGGCCAAAGGTTCCTCTGAGTTACACGTAAACGCACTAGAAGTTCTGGCCAGAAGTACAGTAATCCCTTCGTTCCCCGCCGAAGGAGCCGATTATCTATATACTCCGTGTCATATAGATCAATCCACTGATCTGAGTTTTGGAGCAACCATCTGGTCAACGTGGCCTTATCGATCTTTGAAGCACTATCTACAAGCATGTTTCCTCACCTCATGTTGAACCTAGCCTAGACGGTTTGTAGCAACTAGCGTTCGACATATCAAGCTCACAACACCTCACAGCTTTCAAAGTTATTCCGGCAGCAGCCTTACGACCTACAATACTTCTCATTACACTCACGAGACGCATTCTCACGGCAGCTAGTCGATACACCGCCCTGAGTTTCCTCAACCACGTACGAGCCCCGAATTACGGGCTGTACTCATGCTTACTCCAATCGCACTAACACGCTTAGGGGATACTACCGATATCATCAGTAGCACCTGCTGATTGAAGGCCTAGCAAGCTGTTGCTACTATTGCTGCGTCATTACGAAAGCAGCTCCACTGACCGAGTGCTAGACAGACTAAGCATAGTAAAATACGCAAAGGCTCAAAGAACAGCCTATCCAGGCTGCTTTAAACATGCGGCAGAACACTCCCTAGCGTCAAAGCACTCGCTTTGGGAACCTGTGAATACCAACAGGATCAAAGCCCAGAAAAAGAAACTGACACGCCCACGCACCAAATTGTTGAAAAACGCCTCAAGCGCATAAAATACCAATAACGTAAGCGCTTCCGGGTACATTTGCTTCTTAAGAGCAATCCTCAGCCAATAAAGGTAGAATCCAACTAGTAACACAAGACCAAGTATTCCTCCGGATGCAATAAACAGCAAGTACTCGGAATGCGGAGTCGCATTTTTGCCATCACCTACAAACAAATACGAACCCAAGCCGTGTCCACATATGGGCCTCTGCCGGACAATGGCACTAGTCGTCTCTAGCAGTGAGTGCCGCCCAACAGCACGAGACCTAATTACATCGAACAGTGGTTGAACAACCTGAAAATATACGCATACCATTATGATCGAGAGAAACAGGAATAGTACAACTATTCTTGATCGTTTTGAAGCCTCAGCTTGGACATAGGCCCAGAAGAAACACAGCATGTACATCAGAAGAAGTGCTCCAAACGCCGAACGGGACCAACTAGAAATAATAACAATGACAAAAATACCAATCTTAACCCACAAAAATCGGACATTGCGGCGGAAAATGTGTTCACCTAGCATTAGCGACAAGGCGAGAACATAGAAGTGACCCATCTCGTTAGGCCCGTCAAACCCGCCAACGTAGCGTGTAGTTGCGTAAGGCGCACTAAGCAGGCCCCCTAATGTAGATTTAGTAATCATTGACACTATTACCAGTACTGCCCCCAGTAGGGCCGTCTCATAGATTAGGCTCGCTGAGACAATCGTGTATCCTGAGTTTATTGACGCAGTTAAGAGCATGATTAGGCCAATGATGAGCCAGAAAACCTCGATCTTCGTCTCCATAGAGGCAACATACTCCGGTCGTACAAGATACGCAATCATGGCCAGCCATAATCCGCAGCAAACAAGATGAGTTGAACTCATTAGAATACGCCCTCTTGCCAAGAACCGTAGAATCGACAAGTAGAATAGCAAACACGCTGCTATTACAGCAGGCAACTGTCCGTGTTGTATCTGTGGAAACAGAACAATCAAGACCAGCAAACTGCCAACAATCATATTCCATAGATTTTTCGGCCTATTTAGGAATACTGTCTGCATAGCTCAAGCTTCCTTTGCTCTACCGCAATACGGCGTGCTGGAATCCCCCGAAAGTGACTATCCATAATCGCAGTTGCGGTTCGCTTAACCTGAGCGCAATGACCTATCAACGCATAATGTAGAGCCACTTTCCAGGATATACCCACCGCAAAAGCCAAACTCATTGGTACTGGAAAAGATAGTTTGTCTATTTCGACATACTATGCCGTAGGCCACAGCATTCCCCAACCGCAAGATAATGGAAAGCGCATGAGCGAAGACTCACGTTAGCCAACATTGCACGCGCAACCAAACAGACTACTGACTGCAATCGCGTGTTCCAGAACACACTTCTCTAGGCCGCCCATAAGCGACCGCCAGACTCTCTGGTCCTTCTGAACAAGCCCGTCGTCGTTCTTGACGGATAGCACACAAGGCTCTGCTCTGCACATCCATGTATTTGCGAACACTTGAGCTCTAATCGTACCATGGCGGCCACCTGCGGTCGTGCTTGTTAACCGCATCTATACTCTCTCTCCCTCTTCCAAGCATAACTCTTTTCGCTCACGTTACGGACTAGCAAAGCAGCGAATGCAAACCATATATTCCCTGCAATCTGTATCATAGCCTTACTACCTTTTCCATGGCGATTGATGCTTGATAAAGAGCATTCCGTGTATCGAGCACCGCCCTCGTCGACCGAACTACCAACTCATAATCCACAGAAGAATGCCCCGTCAAAACAATCACTAAATCAGTCTTGCCAACTTCCTGCGAAGTCAGATCACTTATAGAATTAGGTCTCATCGGTTCCTTCTCTTCATTCATTCCTTGATTCTGCAGCTGCACGGCCACGCTCGGCACATAGGGGTCATAGTACTGTACCTGACAGCCTTCCTTAATCAGCAACTGAATGACCTTAAGAGCCGGCGATTCCCTCAAGTCTGGCAAGTCTGCCTTATACGCAACCCCCAGTGCCAGAATCTTGGATCCTCGCAAGGATTTCCCCTGCAGACCCAATATCCGCTCCGCCTTCTGCACCACAAAGTACGGCATCGAAAGGTTAACTTCTCCCGCTAGCTCAATAAACCGAGTAGAGAAATCATACTCCCGTGCCTTCCATGCAAGATAGAATGGATCCACGGGGATGCAATGCCCTCCTACTCCGGGTCCAGGATAGAATGGCTGAATACCAAAGGGCTTAGTAAACGCAGCATCTAGCATTTCCCAAACACTAATACCCATCCTATCGCAAAGCAATGCCATCTCATTAACTAGAGCTATATTAACCGCACGGTATGTATTTTCAAACACCTTAGCCATCTCAGCGATAGCAGGTGAAGAACACTTGATGATCTTGATAATCGTCTCTCCGTAGAATGCCGCCGCTACGTCAGTACACATCTTAGTGACTCCGCCTACGAGCTTGTTCGTATTCTGAGTTGTGTACCGTTTATTCCCCGGATCCACTCTTTCAGGAGAATGACACAGAAAGAAGTCCTCTCCGACTTTCAGCCCTGTAGCCGCAAGCTTCGGGAGTATTACTTCTTCAGTTGTACCAGGATAAGTAGTGCTCTCTAAAGATATAAGCTGACCGGGGCGAATGTGCTCTGCTATCTGCTCGGTGACATTCTCTATATATTGAAGGTCAGGCATTCTATGTACAGTAAGCGGAGTCGGAACACATATGATAACTA
>LSQX01364461.1_pt1 | contig 13853 bp, 17 predicted proteins | sample 654561 | NCBI WGS metagenome assembly LSQX01 (sample SAMN04489861, study PRJNA283612) | anaerobic digester metagenome | isolation source: 4 biogas reactors fed with cattle manure at either 37C or 55C with and... | place: Denmark: Kongens Lyngby | collected 2014 | reverse complement strand
GTGTTAGCGGACTGGATCGGGTTTTACAACCATCAACGCCCACACCAGTCCTTGGGCATGAAGTCACCCGTTGAAGTCAGAGAGGCTTTAGCGGCATAATGTGAGCAGAAAGTGCTGGGTCATTACAGTCGAGCCGCAGCTTGAGTGTGCTGATTAATACGAAACACTAACTCAACAATATTTTTAACTTGATATTTTTGAATCAGGTTGGTTCGATGGACTTCAACAGTTCGTACTGAAATACCTAGGGCGGCGGCACACTCTTTGCTCGTCAGGCCCTTTTTAACCAAAACAAAGACCTCCCTTTCTCTGTTAGTCATAGACTCTATCGTAAAACACTGCCTTTCACTTACTACTTTATTGTTCTTCGAGTCGATCGTGGCAACTTGCATCTTTTTTGTCAAATTTGTTTTCATAAGGTCCCCCGTAAAATATATTATTCATTCAAGTTACTATCAAAATAGCCACCATAATCATGCTGTAACTCAGCTGCATTATGTACATTAAGCTTTCTAAAAATATTAGCCCGATGCGTTTCAACAGTTCGCTCGGTTATTAATAGCTCACTACTGATTTGCTTATTGCTACAACCTTGAACAACTAGTTTGCAAACGTCCTCCTCTCGCAGTGTTAAGCCTTCAATCCCTACGCCCCGTGAATGCTCAAAAAATCTGTTATTAGCACGCTGCATCAATTAATCCTCCTAATTTTTGTGATTAAAAACTTGCTTATGGCACTGCACCAAATGCAAGATGCTTTAATTAAATAACAAATTAAAATTTACCTAAACATTCAAATTGTTAGCTATTGTTAGTTATAAGTACTTTGATCACATTTATAAGTACCTTCCCCAACAAATACACTGACTGAAGTCTCGAAAAAACAACAAGCTTAAACTAAAAACAAATAACAAAATGCAAGTATTAAATATCCATTAGTATTTTTCAATCTTGCGTCATGTCATATTTATGCTAGAGTAGAACTATAAAGAAATTTTAACAACGACTAAGAGAGGTGCTTATGAGTTCTACAAACTTATCCATTAACGGCCACCACCTAGAGGTTACGCCGGCTATCCGTGAGTACGTCATGAAGAAGATTGAGCGTGTTCTTAAGCACACGGATAATGCAACAGCAGCCATTATCAACCTTTCAGTTGAGCCACTTAAGCATCGCGCAGATATCACTGTTCGTATTCCTGGCAAAGAGCTATATTGTGAGGCTATTGAGGATGATTTATACGCAGCGATTGACGTCTTAGCTGACAAGGCAGATCGTATGGTTCTTAAGCACAAGAACAAAAAAACTGACGCTCTTCGACGTGCAGTATAGGTCTTAAAAACCACAATCAAGACAGCCTAAATAATCATCTATTGATTATTTAGGCTGTCTTGATTTATAACTAGTCGTAGAATATGATTCTACACACATGACAACTTGCCCAGCAATCTGCTGGGTTTTTAGTTCTTTAGCTAATTTTTAGTGAAATTAAATCCTCTACACGGGGTAAATTATTCATATATGAACCAATTTGCGAATATTTTGAGCGTTGAGAATATCATTCTCGATATAAATGTCACAAGCAAAAAGCGCGCTTTTGAACAGGCAGCTCTACTCTTTGAAAACCATCAAGGAGTTTCTCGCTCAACTGTCTTTGATAGCCTTTTTTCTAGAGAAAGACTCGGCTCTACAGCATTAGGGCACGGCGTAGCTGTACCTCACGGCCGCATCCCTAATTTAACTCAACCGGCGGCAGCATTTATGCGCTTAGCCAATCCTATTCCTTTTGATGCTCCGGACAATGAAAACGTTAATATTTTAGTGATATTACTGGTCCCCGAAAATGCTACACAAGAGCACTTAGAGATCTTAGCTTCTCTAGCCAAGACCCTATCAAATGAGGATACAAGGGCTCAGCTACAATCACTTAATGATGCTCAGGCGATCTACGATCTCTTTAATCAGCAATAATTTTTAGGACAAAATCATGGTAACAATCCAAGAATTGGCAGCAGAACATAAAGACAGCCTACATTTATCTTGGATAGCCAATGAAGAGCATAGCGACAAGGCTCTTCCGGCTCATGACCTGTCTTCAGCCGACCTGATTGGCCACTTGAATATGGTTCATCCCGAACGAATTCAGGTGTTTGGGGTTGAGGAGGTAAACTTCTTTAACGGCCTATCAAAAGCGACCCAAAACCGCTCTCTTATCGAGCTAGGCAAGCATGATGTACCTTGTATTATTATCGCTGAGGGCCTCGACACCCCCTCTAACTTATACAGGTTTTGCCTACAAAAAGGTATCCCTCTACTGAGTAGCACAGCTGATGCGGCCTATTTAATAGATGCTATCAGGACTTACTTAAGTCGTCGTTATGCACCAAAAACCTTAGTCCACGGTGTCTTTATGGACGTGCTTGGCTTGGGTGTACTTATCACCGGCGAATCTGGTCTCGGTAAAAGTGAGCTAGCCCTTGAACTAATCTCCAGAGGGCATGGTTTAGTCGCGGATGACATTGTTGAGTTGAGCCGCCCAGGCATTGGCTTTATTGAGGGCCGCTGCAATCCACTACTACAAAACCTACTAGAGGTTCGAGGTATCGGCCTCTTAGACATTAAGACCATCTTCGGCGAAACCTCTGTTCGCCGCAAAATGAATCTTAAACTCATTGTCCATTTAGTTAAATCACATGGCGAGGATTTCGAGCGCTTACCACTCAGTGAGCAAAACGACAAGATTTTAGGTCTGACTATTCCACGTGTTAAACTAGCTGTTCTAGCAGGACGCAACTTAGCTGTTTTAGTGGAAGCTGCGGTACGCAACACTATCTTAAAATTGCGTGGTGTTGATACCCTAGCAGAGTTTATGGAGCGTCAATCACAAGCCATCATGGAAAGCTCAAAAGATGAACCAAGAGATTAGCCCCTTAGTCCTAATTACCGGCATTTCCGGTTCGGGTAAAAGTGTCGCCTTAAACCAATTAGAGGATTTAGGTTACTACTGTGTCGACAACTTACCGATCCAATTACTACATGACTTTGTCGCTACGACACGTGAAACAGAAATAAAACAGGTCGCTGTTGCGATTGATATCCGTACGCCGGGAGATATTGGCAGCCTGCCCCAAATCATCACAGCATTACGTGCAAGGGGCACACCAGTCCTGACAATCTTTCTAGAGGCCAACGACCAAACAATCCTACAGCGTTATTCTGAATCTCGCCGTCGCCATCCTTTGACTCATAGAATCAAGGGAGTTACGGATGAGGCAAGCTCTTTAGAGGAATGCGTTCGCTACGAAAGAAAGCATTTGGCCCCTCTAAAGTTGCAAGAACACAACATCGATACTTCAAACATAAAACCCGCCCAACTTCGTGCATGGATAAAGGACCTCGTTGGAGTTGACACTCGTAATATTCTCTTAACCTTTGAGTCATTTGCCTTTAAGGTCGGGGTTCCTTCTAGCGCTGATTTGGTTTTTGATGTAAGATGTTTACCTAATCCTCATTATGATCGTGAACTGCGTCCCTTGACTGGTCGTGATGAGCCCGTAGCTTTATGGTTATCACAATTCGATATTGTGAACGAGCTAATTCGTGACATCGCCAATTACATTGAGAAGTGGCTCCCTTGTTATCAGCAAGACACACGCAGTTATCTTACTGTAGCCATTGGATGTACCGGCGGACAGCACCGCTCTGTCTATGTAGTCGAGCAATTAGCTAAAATCTTCTCTGACCATAAGTCGCTACGCGTCAGGCATAGAGCCCAGACGCCCAACTTTTAAACATGATGAGCATAAAAAAATCATTATTCTCGGCAGTTTGTGTTGGCAGTTTATTATTTTCTACTACAGCCTCCGCTGCCTTACAGCAAGACCCCTCAATCCAGCAATTAATTGAGGATAGTAATAGCGTCAATGCCCCTGTAACTGAGTCTTTCCGTATTACCGTAAACGGTATTTTTCCAGAAAGCGAGTACGAGAGCCTCTTTAACGGCTCATTAGAAAATGCACCAACCTATAGTGCAGAAGAGTTAAAAGCAGCACTAAATCCACAGGATAAAGTTGAGCTTACTCACGACTTAGAAACTAAGCCAACCTTACGTGCCAAAAGCCAGCAAGGCTTAACTGGCCAGCACGTCCGTGCTAAGCGTGGTAAATCCTATGTCGTTAAAGGCGTCCGTTACACCCCTTTCTCATCGGTCTCTGAGTTTACTGAAACCGGTGAAGCCTCTTGGTATGGTCCTGGCTTTCACGGCCGCAAGACAGCCAATGGCGAGCGTTATAATCAAAATGCACTAACTGCTGCACATAAAGAGCTACCTATTAATAGCGTTGTGCGCGTTACGCACGAATCTACTGGCAAAAGTGTGGTGGTCCGTATTAATGATCGCGGCCCATTCCATGGCGACCGTGTAATTGATATGTCTTATGCTGCTGCTAAGGCGATTGGCATGGTCCAACAGGGTAAAGCTAATGTTAGAATCGAGCTTTTACCAAAAGGTAAGCCAACTCTCTAAACTGTTTCTAGCAGATCTTTTAAAAGCGCCTGATTTTTTATTAAAGCAGGCGCTTTTTACTGCCTATTCGCCTTCTTTTAAACCTAAAGCTGCTTGATAGGCTTCTTCCCTGGCTACACCCATGGTTTTCTGAAGAATTTTTGCACTATCTCTGACCGACAGGCCATGCGCCAACAACTCTTTTAACAAAGGCATGTAATCATGGCTTATTTGGCTTTGCGTAGGTGGCTCGACCACCAAGACAAACTCACCTTTTTCTCTTTGCCTGTCAGAAGCTAGCCAATCTGATAGCTCCGCTATAGGCATACGCTGAATTTCTTCAAAACGCTTTGTCAGCTCCCGCCCAACCATAATCTGACGGTTAGGCTCAGCAACTGAAAGCTCTATCAACGCCTTAAAGCAATCCTTCAAGCGATGTGGTGCCTCATACATAACTACCGTCATGGGCTGCTCTAACCAATATTGAAGCCACTCTTGACGGGCATTTTTTTTAGTTGGCACAAAACCTGCAAAAGCGAAGCTTGGCTGTTCATCGGTCGTAAAGCCACTAGCCATCAGAGCAGCAATAACCGCTGAAGGCCCCGGGATAGGGCACACATCAAAACCAGCTTCATGCACCTTGGCAACTAGCTTTGAGCCAGGGTCACTAACAGCTGGCGCCCCTGCATCAGAGACTAAGGCTACTCTTTTACCCGCAGCTAAGAGCTCGACTATCTTCTCTGCCGCAGATGACTCATTATGCTGATGGGCTGCGATCAAGGGCTTATGAACAGAATAAGCATTTAACAGCACCTGAGTAGAACGGGTATCCTCACAGGCAATCACATCAACCATCTGTAACGTATAAAGTGCGCGCTGAGAAATATCCGCTAGATTTCCAATAGGTGTAGCCACGACATAAAGACAATGCGAGGGCCAATGTTGTCGCTGCAAACGCTCCTGCACCACCACATTGATTAACTCACTATCAGCATCAACAGCTACTGAAACAGATGGACAATTTACTCCGTCTTGACTCATATTCACCTTCCCATGACTAAGAATAAGATTTTAACCTTTAGCCTACGACAAGGTGGACTTATTATGAAAAACAGCAAGACTAAAATTGATATTAACAACACAACACTTAAAGTAGCTATGAGCCAAACGGCTAGCGAACAGGCAGTTATTTTTGATTTATTAGCAAAGCCAAGTTTAAAGCGCCCCTATGGCCGTTATGGCAAAAGACGCACTAAAGCCAGCACTGCTACGACCCAAAGTAATCATCCTGCCAAGCTCTCCCCTACTCAAGAACGTGGACAGGCTTTTGAACTACAAGCGATTAGTTTTTTACAAAGCAAAGGACTGAAATTAATCGCTAAGAATCTACGCTGCAGAGCTGGGGAAATTGATTGTGTCATGCTAGATAAAAACACCCTAGTCTTTGTAGAGGTAAGACAACGCACTCAACAGCACCTAACTAAGGCCGCCGCTAGTATCACCAAAGAAAAGCAGCGCAAGATTAAGCTGGCTGCTTGTTATTATTTACCTAAACTATGCCGCCACCTAGGACTGACAAGCACGCCTGTATGTCGCTTTGATGTGGTTACTTTTGATGGTCAGGCTCACAGACGCCAATGGCTTCGCAATGCTTTTGACTAAATTGCCCAAGGATTTTCAGATCAACATTCGCCTGCTAAACTTTCGGCTATGATATTAGTCTAACCTTCAGAATTAATCACTATATTTAAAAATAATGAGCACCTTAAATCGCATCGAGCAACACTTTCTAGACAACGCTTCTCTTGTTGAACAAAGCCTAAAGGTCTTAGCTGCCCCTCTAGAGCGTGGCATCGAGCTGATGTTTCAGACAATTAGCAACAACGGCAAGGTACTAGCTTGTGGCAATGGCGGCTCCGCTGCGGACGCACAGCACTTTATTGCTGAACTGGTTGGTCGCTTTGAGCGTGAGCGCTTTCCATTAGCCGGTATTGCGCTCAATACCGACACATCCATTTTAACGGCTGTTGGTAATGACTATGGTTACGAGCAGATTTTCGAACGCCAGGTACGTGCCTTAGCTCAACCCGCTGACCTACTGGTAGCAATTTCTACAAGTGGTAACTCAGCGAATGTTATTCGCGCCATCGAAGCGGCAAAAGAGTATGATATTCCAATTATTGCCCTCACTGGTCGTGGCGGTGGAACTATTGGTGAGCTTTTATCATCTAACGATGTTCACCTTTGTGTTCCCCATGACCGCACGATGAGGATTCAGGAAATCCATATCTTGCTTTTACATATTTTATGTGACGGTCTGGATGCAGCTATACTCGGAGATTAAAGGATGTTAGATAAGTCACTTTTACAGCCTACACCAAGCAAACCATCAAAGAAAATCAATTCTCGTCAGTTTTTGATCGCGAGTGCACTCGCCTCATCATTATTGCTTACCGCTTGCGTACCTCTCCTAGTAGGTAGCGCAGCTGTTGGTGTTGTCACTGTCGTCAATGACCGTCGTCCTGCGGCTATGCAAGCCAATGATAAAAAAATCAGCATCTATGCGGAGAGTAAGGCTGCCGCAGCTGTCCCATCTGGCACGTCCAGAGTTAATGCGATGACTTTTAACCACCGCGTGTTATTAACCGGCGAAGTGGCCTCAGAAGAAGACAAGCAGATCGTCGGGCAAGAAGTACGAGAGATTGACGATGTGACTGATGTAGTCAACCAATTAGTTGTTGGCCCTGTCGCTAATTTCTCTACTCGTAGTAATGACACATGGATTAGCACCAAGGTCAGAACTGACTTTTTAGCCGCTTCTGGTGTGCCTAGTGGCACCATTTTAACGACCACTTCTCAAGGCGTTGTTTATCTAATGGGACAGATCACAGCACAAGAGTCTGACGCAGCAGCTAACGCGGCAGCTGGTGTAGCAGGCGTCAAAAGAGTCGTTAAGGTTTTTGATGTTGCCAATACATCGGATAGAATCTCATCCGGCTCACAAAGTAGCACTACTACCAGCAGCACAGACAGCGCAGCTTCTAGCAGTGGGACCCAAACCTTTCCTTTGACAAATTGATATAACCAGTTAACTTAGCGATCTAAAAATGAAAAAAAGCTTTATCTCGATTATTGCCGTAGCAGCTATTGCTATTTTAGCTTTCTTTACTTATAACTCTCTGTTTACAAGCAAAGCAGCCCCACAAGTCACCTTTAACAGTATCGATGGCCGCACTTTCGAGACTGATGATCTAAGGGGCAAAGTCACTATGGTGAAGTTTTGGGCTACTGACTGCGTTACCTGCATGAAGCAAATGCCTGATACAGTAGCTCACCATGAGCAATACCAGCCTCAAGGCTTTGAGACTATTGCGGTAGCAATGAAGCATGATAAAGTTGATGCTATTCAACGCCTAATTGATGATCGCGGCTACAAATTCACTATTGTGCATGATGCTGACGGCTCAATTGCCGAAGCATTTGGTGAGGTTCGCTTTACACCCGTCGCTTTTTTATATGACCGTAATGGCAAACTTGTTAAAAGCTATATTGGTGACTACGACACGGATTTATTCATTGCCGATCTAGAAAGAGCCTTAGCACAAAGCTAATTACCATTTAAGCTACAACACAATTATTTTTTAACTACCCCTATAATCATTAGAGACAACGATGACTGAATCAAGTATCACCCCTGCTATTAAGGCTGAGATCATCTCTGAATCAATGCCTTATATTCGTCGCTTTCATGGCAAAACCATTGTCATTAAGTTTGGCGGCAATGCGATGATTGATGAGCAATTGCAAAAAAGCTTTGCCCACGATGTCGCTCTACTTAAGCTTATTGGTTTAAATCCTATTGTTGTTCATGGCGGTGGACCACAAATTGATAAAGCACTTAAGCGTTTAGGTAAAGAAGGGACTTTTTTACAGGGCATGCGGGTGACTGATGACGAAACGATGGAAGTCGTTGAGTGGGTTTTGGGTGGTCAGGTACAGCAAGACATTGTTATGATGATTAATCAGGCTGGCGGTAAAGCCGTAGGCCTCACAGGTAAAGACGGTGGTCTTATCAAGGCTAAGAAAAAGCTAATGGACAATCAACAAGATCCTGATAAACCTTTGGACATTGGCTTTGTTGGTGATGTCCAATCCATTGACCCATCAGTTATCAAGGTTCTGCAAAACGACCAGTTCATCCCCGTTATCAGTCCCATCGCCTATAACGAAGAGGATGACGCGGTTTACAACATTAATGCCGATATTGTTGCTGGCCGCATAGCTCAAGTAATGATGGCTGAAAAGCTTATTTTGCTAACTGATATCCGTGGCGTCCTAGACAAAGAAAAACAGCTAATTAAGCGCCTTAACACCAAAATTATTAATGAATTAATTGATGATGGCACAATTAGCGGTGGCATGCTACCTAAGCTCTCCGGTGCCTTAGAAGCCGCGAACGCTGGGGTTAACTCTGTGCACATTATTGACGGACGAGTACCGCACAGCTTATTACTCGAAATTCTAACTAATGACGGTGTTGGCAGCATGATTACGGTCTAAAGATAGTCACTAGCAATGAGCAGTACTCGGTTTATCAAATATTTACAAGCTAAAAGCCACTCTTATCGCGCGAAGAACTCACCCTCTTCGCGCGTCTGGTTTTTTGATCTAGACAACACCATCCACGACGCTTCTCATGCGATCTTTGAGCAAATCAGTCATGGCATGGTTGCTGCAGTGATGCAGCATATGCAATTAGATGCGGTAGCCGCTAAGGAGCTGTGTGAGCACTATTGGAAGCGCTACGGAGCCACTATGATTGGGATGCACAAGCACCACCAATTAGACCCCGAGCAATTCCTCCTAGATGCCCACAGCTTTGATGTCATCAAACACATGAGGTTTGAACATCATCTACCGACATTACTCAACGCTGTTCCAGGCACCAAATACATTTTGACAAATGCACCTGAGCACTATGCGGTACAGGTCTTAGAGGGATTAAATATCAGTCAATACTTTCGCGGTATTTGTGCTATTAATCATATGATCGTACTGGGCAAATACAAGCCTAAACCTGCTCCTGCCTTGTTACGCCAATTGCAGACAAGTCTCGGCTTAAAGCCTCAACAATGCGTACTAGTTGAAGATACCCTAGACAATCTAAAAACAGCGAAAAAAGAGGGATGGCAAACAGTTTATATATACCATCCCGACACACCCTTTGGTCCTCAGCAGGTGATTAAGCCTGCCTATGTTGACCTCAGAGTACGCTCCCTTTCAGAGCTACTAAGACACCCCTTTGCTCAAGGCTAAAAGGGCCAACCTGTTATTCAGCCATCGTCTGATTCATAGTTTCGGCAGTAGCGAAGCCACTAATCCGCTTCCCATTATCAAAGAAAATCGCCGGTGCAGCAGAAACATTTGATGTATGCATTAACTCAAAAACCTCATTAAAAGGTGGCTCACAATCCTCTTGCTGCGTGGGATTGACATTGTTAGCCATCCAGTTTTTCCAAGTACTCGCAGGCTCCTCAGAACATAAAATATTGCGCGACTTTGTTATGGAATCTGGACTTAATATAGGTGCAACAAAGGTATAAACGGTCGCATCCATCTTTTCAAACTCAGCTTGTAGCCTTTTGCACCAAGGGCAATTAGGGTCTTCAAAGGTCACCAAGCGATTCTTACCGGTACCATAGGTAGCCTTAAGTGCCATATCTAAAGGTAATGAGTCAATATCAACACGATTCATTTCCTCCATGCTTAACTCAGTGAGATTAACGCTCTTGTCTAGATCGTAAAGCTGACCACTGAAAATAACAAACTCACCATCGGCATCGGTATAAACGATATTGCCTTGAACTCGCACCTCATAAAGATTATCGAACGGTGTTTTATTGACCTCTACAATAGGCAAATTAATACGCTTCGACAGACTTTCTTTAATTGACTCTTCTACCGTGGTAGCCATCACCGTTTGCGCCACACACAAACTCAAGACACTCAGGGCAAGATATGTTGTTTTTTTAAATAGACTAATTACCTGATTGGACACAATAACTCCTCTCCAATGACCTAATGTGTGAATCTAACATGTCAATTTGAAATTGACCCTTTAAAACTTGCTTTAGTTCCCTGCTGCTGAGCGTACAAAGTATTTTTTCAGCAATGGCATCCTATCAACAAGCTTTAAGCCTTGATTGCGAAGCATAGCCACCGCTGGAAAGTCAACTGAAAACAATCGATAAAGGCCATCTGTAGCCAAACGCATATTGAAAATCGACTCAGCTCTCAGATGCTTATAGCGCTGCAATAATCGCATATCACTTAGCTCACGCACTGACTCTCGCTCAGCTAAAACCTTACACAAAGCCTCAGCATCACCCAAGCCGAGGTTTAAACCCTGACCTGCCAAAGGATGAACTCGATGTGCAGCATCACCCACCAAAGCTACTCCAGGGCCTATCATGCCCGAGCTCTCCAAGGTTAGTGGAAAGCCGTACATTGGACTACGTAAGCTCAACTGCCCCAATCTACCTTGAGCAATGGCCTGTAGAGCGACTGGCAAACGCTCAGCTAACTCATCTGACGACATTGCTTGATACTTATTGGCTATATGCTGTGGTGCCGACCAAACCATGGATACCTGATGGCCATCTGCAGTATCCGGTAATGGTAAAAAAGCCAATACGCCAAAATCACCAAACCACTGAATTGCTGCATCTAAATGTGGCTTCTCAACTGTCAGCTGGGCCACTAAACCGCTATCACCATATGCCTTAGCCTCATGACGGATACTGCAGTTTTGACGCACCGCAGAACGTGCACCATCAGCGCCAACTAAGAGCTTAGTGTTGACAACTTGCCCAGACTCACACTCAACCTTGCCATGCCATTGCTCATACGACTTAAACTTATCCTCAATCCATGGCACACCATAGACCTTGAGTGCATTAAAGAGAGCACTTTCAATCTCACCTGACTCGACAATATAAGCCAACTCAAGCATTTGCGACTGCTTAGCATCCAGCACTATCTTGCCATCAAGGTCGCCGTGAACCTCCATTTGACGGACAGGGTTACGACGTTCTTCTGGCATCATAGACCAGACGCCTAAACTCTCTAAAAAGCGCTGACTAGCTAAAGAAATAGCATAAATGCGCGGATGATATTGCTCACCCAAACTATGCTTAGGTAGCGTTTTTGGAGCTAAAAGGGCCACTTTAAATTGCTTTTTTGCTAATTGTAAAGCGACCGCCATACCCACAATACCGGCACCACACACCACTACATCATAAGAAGAATTATTCATATTACTCATCGAACCTATCGAGCGTTTGGCGCTCCCATACCCACTGGCCATAAAACCCAAACTCTTGTGTCTTGCTTCATGCGACCAGCCTGCTCACCTGCTGCTTCGCCACTACCCCAGAAAAAGTCAACGCGAGCAGCGCCCTTAATGGCGCCCCCTGTATCTTGAGCAAAAACCACCTTTTCTAAAGGACGACTGCTAGATGGGTAGGTTGTGGCCAAATAAAGCGGACTACCTAGGGGCACAAAGTCAGGATCTACTGCAACTGTCCGCTCTGCTACTAAAGGAATACTGTAAGCGCCCTTAGGCCCTGCGATACTATCACTGATAGGCTCTTCACGGAAAAACACCATCGCTTCATTAACATTAAGCATCTCATCAAGACGATGTGGGTTTTGCTGTGCCCAAGCCTTGATATTTTGCATCGATGTCTGTGCTAGTGGTAATTCACCTTGATCTGCCAACCAACGACCAATTGATGTATACGGTCGACCATTATGATCCGCATACGCTAAACGTATCGAACGACCATTATCTAATTGTACTCGTCCAGAACCCTGAATCTGCAAGAAGAAGGCCTCAACCGGGTCATTTAACCACGCTATCACTGGTGGCTTATTGCTAGCGGCAGCAATTTCTGCGCGCGTATCATAAGGCACCACCCTATTACCCTCAACCTTACCGCGGACTCGCTTACCGGCCAATTCGGGATAAATGCTACCTAAATCAATCGTCAATAGGTCCTTGGGCTGGGCATACATAGGCCACTGATAATCCCCACCTTGTGATTTAGAACCATACACAATCGGTTCATAATATCCTGTTGCCATGCCCTGTCCAATCAGCTCCCAAGGCTGCAAATGCTGCTCTAAGAAAAACCTTACCATCGCAGGATCAGGATTTTCGCCATTAGCCTGCGTAAAATCTGCTACATCAGCACAAAAAGGCTGCCAGTCCTGTGGTGTTGCACGAGCTGGGATAGTCAACGAGCCCGATACTGGACGCATCAAACCTCGACAATTATTAATTAAAGTAATCCAAAGATTCTCTGTATTATCTTCTTGCCAGCCTGGCAAACTATCCCACTGCACTGGTCGATATTGACCCTTTAACTGACGAGGCGCAGTCTGAGCAAAACTTGATGATGTAGGGACCTGCAGTGGCGCATGCATATCAAAATCAGCTGGCTCTTCAACTGCATAGTCTGAAGAAGTTGTGCAAGACAATAAACCCATAGTTATTAATCCTGCAAAAACTGATAAATATAGCTTCTTCATATAAAACCTTTTAAAACAACTCTGTAAGATGTAGAATAGATAAAAAACTAGCTCTTATATCTTATATAAGACTTAAAAATAGTAGTGGCTATTATGCTAACCTAAAACACGCTCAAGATTTTCATCATAACATTATGGTGAGCTAGGCAAAACAGGCCTTTTGTAAATCTTTGAGAAATACCAATAGAAACTCTCTGAGGATATCAAATGACTCAATCAGTGTTCAAAAAACCTTTAGAAGGTCACTCCCTTCAATACTATGATGCGAGAGCAGCTGTCGAGGCGATCCGTCCGGGCGCTTACGACAAATTACCTTATTCCTCCCGTGTATTAGCTGAGAATCTAGTCCGCAAGGCGGAAGGTACAACAGATCAAGAGACATTAAACACTTGGCTTAGCCAGCTAACTGACAGAAAGCGTGAGGTGGACTTTCCATGGTTCCCTGCTCGCGTCGTCTGTCATGACATTTTAGGCCAAACCGCTTTAGTTGACTTGGCTGGTCTGCGTGATGCGATTGCTGACAAAGGTGGTGATCCCGCAAAAATTAACCCAGTGGTACCCACTCAGTTAATTGTTGACCACTCCTTGGCCGTGGAGCATGCAGGCGATGACCCTGATGCCTTTGAAAAAAACCGTGCGATTGAAGATCGCCGTAATGACGACCGTTTCCACTTTATTAATTGGACTAAGACAGCTTTTGAAAATGTCGACGTCATCCCACCAGGCAACGGGATTTTGCACCAAATTAACTTAGAGC
>LSQX01323034.1_pt1 | contig 13854 bp, 10 predicted proteins | sample 654561 | NCBI WGS metagenome assembly LSQX01 (sample SAMN04489861, study PRJNA283612) | anaerobic digester metagenome | isolation source: 4 biogas reactors fed with cattle manure at either 37C or 55C with and... | place: Denmark: Kongens Lyngby | collected 2014 | reverse complement strand
TGAGCATTACCGCCAGCTGGCTGATCCTGGCCGTTTTAGGCCTTCGCCTGCTCCTGAAAAAAGCGCCCAAGTGGCAGGTCTGTCTTTTATGGTCAGCGGTGGCTATCCGCCTGATCTTTCCTTTTTCCATCAAGACTTCCCTGAGCCTGATTCCCAGCGCTCAAACTATCAGCCCGGATATACTTTATATGCCCAAGCCCGAGATTCATAGCGGGATTCCTGTCCTCAACAGCCTGGTCAACCCGGTCATTCAGGGTTCTTTATCAGCGACACCCACTGCCTCTGCCAATCCTTTGCAGATTTGGACAGAGCTGGCTGCCCTTGTCTGGCTGGCTGGCATGATTATCCTTTTCCTTTATGCCGGAATCAGCTACGGGCGGCTGAGCCGGCGGGTCAAGGCCTCCCTGCAGCTGGAAGAAGGGGTTTGGATCTGCGACGATATCGACAGCCCTTTCATCCTGGGTTTCATTAAACCCAGGATTTACCTGCCTTCCGGCTTGGAAAAAGATCAGCTGGCCCTGATCCTGGCCCACGAAAAGGCCCATTTGAAACGCCGGGACCATTGGTGGAAGCCCTTGGGTTTTGTCCTTCTATCCCTCTATTGGTTCAATCCTCTGACTTGGCTGGCCTATATCCTCCTTTGCCGAGATATTGAGATGGCCTGCGATGAAAAGGTGATCCGGACCATGGGGAAAGAGGGGCGCTTGGCCTATTCTCAAACCCTCCTGGCCTCCAGCATCCCTCATCGGGCCATCATGGCCTGCCCCTTGGCCTTTGGGGAGGTGGCCGTCAAAGAGAGAATCAAGACCATTCTTAACTACAAAAAGCCGGCCTTTTGGATTATTCTCCTGGCACTTATCGCTTCTGTTGCCCTGGCCATCGGTTTTTTGACTCACCCCAAGGAGCCGCTGCCGACGGAGCCCAGTGAGACAGAGGAGGTGCCCGGCGGCCTGGTCGCTCAGGAGTGGTACAACTATCTGGGCAAGGATACCATTGACTGGCCTGAGAGCCAGGAGATCCGCCTGGAAACCTTCCCCGGGGTGACCTTCCGTTCCAGCCCGGGGGAGATGGAGGCCATCACTGACCGGGGATCTGAATCGCTTTACTTGGGCATGCCCATCTTGAATACCTATTTTTGTGACCTGACAGGTGATGGCAAACCGGAACTTTGTTCAACGGTCAGTATGGGGTCGGGGATTGTGGACAATCATGTCCTGGTCTATGACTACCAGGAAAAAACCGCTTACATCCTTTGGGACCGGGGTATCTATGACTATGATCTTTCCCTGGAAGCTGACCGCCTCTATGTGGCCAAGCGGCCTTACAGGGAGGATGAGGTCCTTGAAAAATGGCCCCTAACACTGGAGGACCTAAGTGAGGTCACGGATATGGATGGACCGATCAAGGAGCTGGATTATCAGGCCTTTGTCTCGCCTGTAGGTTATTCGGAGGCCGGTATTCAGGCCATGCTTAATTGGAATGGCAAGGGCAAGTCAGAGGGATTTTCGGGGGTCGAGGAAGGCCTGATCCCCCTGGTCAAGCTGGACAGCCGGGCTGATCTTGACGCTTTTACCCGGGACCTGTCAGCCTATTTTAACTTTGACATGGAAGATCCTGCTTCGGCGGGTTTTTCCGAAAACCCACTAAAGCATCAAAGCCTTTTGGGTCCTTTGGAATACCCTGATCTGGTGGTTTTTTCCCAAAAGGCGAAAGACTATACGGACGCTTTCTTTGCCGACCACAGCCTTTTCATAGTCTATCTGACGGGAGGCAGTTCCTCCGCCCGTTTCGACTTGCAAGAGGTCTACAGGACAGGGGAGAGGCTGGATCTGGCCATCCTGCACTCGGACAATAGGCCTGGTGATGCGGTGATGACGGGATGGTGCTTAATGGTTGAAGTCGACAAGGCAGACATTGCCGGCTGCTCCCACTATGTCGCCAGTCTTGGGGAGCTGGCCTGGCCTCTAGAGGGTGATCGGGCCCGGATCTACCACTACCAGGGTCAGAGTCTTTTGGACAGCGCTCAGCTTCAACTCTTTGACAGCGGAGGCTTCATCCTTTCCTTGTCCCCCCTGAGCAGCTATATGGCCTATGGACCCTATGTGATTGAAGAGGATCACTTGATTCTAAAGACCTGGGATGGCCAGTACACTTATGTTTTCAATAATAGGTCGGATGGTTGGTCTTTCAACCAGCTTCTTTCTTCACCTCTCTTTACCAGCCTGTCCAGCCTGACCGAAGGCAGTCTTTTCCGCTATAGGGAGCGCAGCCTCCATGACCTGAAAACCCTGTCGGACTGGTGGCAGGTATGGACCCCGGACAGGGGAGAGCCCCAGGCCCTCCAGCTTACTTTTTACCTTACCCATGAAGGGGCCTCCAGTAAGTTCTACCAGGTCTCCGTCAAAGAGGCAGCCAAGCGGGAGGACCTATTCCAGAGGCTGCTGGATCTTGAGATTGTCGAGGTTGAAAGTCCGCCAAGGGCTGACCAAAAGGGCCATCTCCTGGAGCTGCTCTTCTATGATAAGGCCAACCAACCCCTGCTCTTCTTGGCCTTTCAGGGCCTGGAAAGCCGGCCTGGCGACCTCTACCTGAATGGTAGCTTCATCCCTCCCGAGGAAACCATCCCGGACAGGACCTTCTTAGTCGTTGATGAGGAGGGCTGGACCCTCTATGAGGAATTGATGGCCCTCTTTGGTTGACGCTGGGACGGTTAAACTTTTTTATTTGATTAATCAGAGAAAAGGAGACAGGTTGACTTCTTCCATGTGAGTCTTGACCAGCTCAGAAAAAAGAGAGGACAGCTCCAAAAAGGCCTGGCATTCCTCAGCCCCCATGGCAGTGAAGACCAAACCCAGCTGTTGGCGCATATAGCCTACCTCTTCCCGGATCCGTCTACTGCCTTCCTCGGTGATGGTCACGCGCACATTGCGGCGGTCCTCTGGCTCGACCTGACGGAGGATCTGACCCTTCTTCTCAAGGGCACGAAGGAGGTTGGAGATACGGGCTGTGGAGCTTTTCAAAGAAGCGCTCAGTTCCGAAGGCCGGGTAGGCTCCTGGCGGGAATGAAGGAATTTTAGGATGAAAAGTTCTCCCTGGTTGACCCGGTTGATCAGTGTCATCTTATCTCTATGGACATTGGACAGGATGGATTCAAGGAGCAGGACTGCCTCCTGGGCAAATTCGGGAATAGAATTGTCTTCATGGGGCATAGATGTCTCCGACCATTTATGAGCGTTAAAATAACAAACCCTAATAAATTAGATCATTAACCTATATAGCTGTCAAGTTTTGATTCCATGCTGGCAGACTTTCAGTAATCGTGAGACAATCAACTTGTCTTTACCGCAAAGGGTGGCCGCTCCGGCTTTTGGCCGGACATGCCCGGCCAATCGTGAGAGGAGTAGACCATGTTGATGAGACCCAGGAAATCCAAAAGAAAAAAGTGTTTTTGTGGATTGCTTATGATCGGTGCCTTGACCCTGGCCTGTCGGATCCATAAGACAAGAAAAGCAGGGGCTGGCATGGCTGAGGATAGTTCAGAAGACAGGGATCCTACCGTTTATGTCACAGATCAGGGAAATAAGTTCCACCTGCCCTCTTGCCTCCATCTCCAGCACAGCCAGTCACCTTTGAAAAAGTCAGAAGCCATCCATCAAGGTTATGAGGCTTGTGGGGTTTGCAAGCCTTGATGAAGAGCTGGCTTCAGGGATGAAGCTCCCTGGTCAAGCCTGCTTTTCCTACATTTGCATTCGAAAATTAAGACAAGAAATTGAGGTTATCTCATGGAAGAGAAACTCCTATTCTCCATCTTAGCCAGTGGGCTCCTGGCCCTCCTTTTCGCCATGATCAGGACCCGCTGGGTCAGCCGCCAGGAGGTCTACAGCAAGAAACTCCTGGACATCAGCCAGCATATTGCTCAAGGTTCCATGGCCTTCCTTCGCAGGGAGTATATCTTCCTGCTTCCCTTTGTTGCCTTGGTTGCATCCGCCTTGTTCTTTGTCAATGAGGGCTACATGAAATACCAGGCCCTGGCCTTTCTCCTGGGGGCTTTAGCCTCCTCCTTGGCCGGTTTTTTGGGTATGCGGGTAGCGACCAAGGCCAATGCCCGGACCACCCAGGCCGCCAAGGATCATGGCTTGAACGCAGCGCTTCGGGTGGCCTTCACCGGGGGTTCAGTCATGGGGATGACGGTAGTGGGCCTGGCCCTTGTTGGTCTTTTTGCCGTCTTCATTTTTGCCTGGAGCCATTTTACCCGGATAGATGAGCAGGTCCTGGCCCAGAGCATCCTGCCCATGTGTACGGCCTTTTCCCTGGGTGCTTCCTCGGTAGCCCTTTTCTCCAGGGTGGGGGGAGGTATCTATACCAAGGCTGCCGATGTGGCCGCCGACCTGGTGGGCAAGGTGGAAGCGGGAATACCCGAGGACGATCCTCGAAATCCGGCGGTCATCGCCGACAATGTGGGCGACAACGTGGGCGATGTTGCCGGTATGGGGGCTGACCTTTTCGAGTCCTATGTAGGCTCTATCGTCGGTTGTATGATTCTGGCCGTGACCGTGCCGGGGGCAGATCTGGAGATGAAGATCAAGCTCCTCTTCCTGCCTCTTCTGATCTCTGGTCTGGGAGTCCTGGCCTCCATCATTGGCACTTTCTTTGTCCGGATCCGGGAAGGATCTGACCCCCAAAGAGCACTCAACCAAGGCTCTTTTGTGGCCACAGGTGTGGCCTTCGTCCTGGTCCTGGTTCTCTTCAATCTTTTTCTGGGCCAGGATCGCTTCGGCCAGGCGGGCCAGTATGGCATCTGGCATCTGGTCGGGGTGACGGCTATAGGCCAGCTGGCAGGTGTCATCATCGGCCAGATCACTGAATACTACACGGGTACAGACCGCCGTCCGGTGGACAGCCTGGTCAAGGCTAGCCATACGGGTACAGCCACCAATATCATCACCGGTATCAGTGTGGGTATGACCTCAACCTTTCCCATTATCATGGTCATCGGCCTGGCTGTACTGGGAAGCTTCCTGGCCGGGGGCCTTTACGGCATCGGCCTGGCCTCGACCGGTATGCTGATTACCCTGGGTATCCAGCTGGCAGTTGACGCCTACGGGCCCATTGCCGACAACGCAGGGGGCCTGGCCGAGATGGCCCACTTCCCCTCCAAGGTGCGGGAGATTACAAATAAGCTGGATGCGGTGGGTAACACAACTGCTGCCATCGGTAAGGGCTTTGCTATCGGTTCGGCCGCCCTGACCAGCATCATCCTTTTTTCTTCCTACAAGGAGGCGGCCGGCATCGCCTTTGCAGAAATCGCCGATCCTTTTATCCTGGTGGCCGTCTTCATCGGGGCCGTCATCCCCTTCCTCTTCTCAGCTCTGACCATGAATGCCGTGGGTAAGTCGGCCTTTGAGATGATCAATGAGGTCCGCCGCCAGTTCCGTGAGATGCCGGGAATTTTGACTGGTGAGACAGAGCCGGACTATGAACGCTGCGTGGATATCTCCACCAAGTCGGCTCTGAAAGAGATGCTTTTTCCGGCAGTGCTGGCCCTTCTGGCCCCGGTTTTGACTGGCTTTTTGGGGGGCAAGGAGATGCTCCTGGGACTCTTGGTGGGATCGACTATTTCCGGCGTCTGCCTGTCCATCTTCATGTCCAATGCCGGAGGGGCCTGGGACAATGCCAAAAAGACCATTGAAGCCGATGACGCCACCCATAGCAATACAGAGGCCTACAATGCCGCTGTGGTAGGCGATACCGTGGGCGATCCCTTCAAGGATACCTCGGGACCTTCACTCAATATCCTGATCAAACTCATGTCCATGGTGGCCCTGGTCATGGCACCCTTGCTTTAATAGGAGGAAGAAAATATGCAAGACTATCAATCCCGCATGTATATGGTCCTTTACCCGACCGAGGCCCTGATCTTGTCCCAATTGCCTCCCAAGGACTTTGTGATCCGCTACAGCTATGGATCTACCAGCTATTACGAGGGCAAGATGATCTTTGCTGAGCTGGATATCAACTACCGCAATCCCTATTTCCAGATCGATCAGGCCATGAATGGCCTGGTCGCCCACCCCAATGGCCGTCCCAAGGCAACCCAGTATGTATCGGGCTACCGAGTCCTGGAACATGTGGAGATCGAGGCCATCCAGGCCCTTTATCTGGGCAATCCTGACGGCACCTTCCTGGAATTGAAGGAGGGACCCTATGAGCAGCCTGCCAAGCTCAAGGGCTTTAATATCTTTGTCGAGGTGGCTCCCCTGCACATGATCTCGCTTTCCCGCCTGGACATGCACGATTACGGCAAGTATTTCACAGGCGGTCACCCCCTCCTCAGCGTCCCCAGGCTCTTTTACATGCTCATGAATTTCGACCTGGATAGTTTCATGGATCGCTTCAGTCAGAACCCCTTTGCCCCCTCGCCCATCGTGGGTATCCACCCGGCCAAGCTCAGGGATGCCATCCAGGACATGGCCTCCAAGCCCAAGAGCCTGTCCAAGGGCCTGGCCATGCACAATGCCCTGGCCCGGCAATCCTACCGCTCCATCACCCGGGGCCTCATGTTCATGGATGCCAAGACGGAAAAGTTTTTTCCCATGCCCTCCCTGGAGGAAATCGAAGAGGACAATTACCCCTTCTATAAGGGTATGTAGTCGGATGTTAAAAATGTGACTCAAGAAAATGCCGGATATGTCTCAATGAGATTTGTCATATGACTCAAGGGCGCAACTAATGCCAGCCATGAAAGGGCTTAAGTAGCAAGAAGAGGCCTCTGTCGTTTATCCCAGCGGTATCTTCGGCCCCCACGATTACGGCACCGGCATGATTACTTCCTGTATCAAGATGATCGCTGCAGGCCAGCTTCGCCTATCCATTGGCGGCAGCTTCAATTCGATCGACGCCCGGGACCTGGCTTGCGGAATCATCCCTTGTGCAGAAAAAGGGCAAAAATGTCAAGCCTTTGTAAGATCCTCTTCCAGGGAAAGTTGCTCCTTGTAGTCCGACTGGGGAAGGTCGGGCAGGGGATAGCGGGACTTGTATTCCTCATACATGGACTTGAAGATATTTTCCTGGCGAAAACGTTTGATGAAGGCGTGCTGGTCCAGGCTGTCGTGGGCCAGCTCGATCATGGAGACGGCGATATTGGAGCAATGGTCCGCGATTCTTTCCATGCTGGTTAATACATCCATCCAGATAAAGCCCAATTGCAGGGTGCAATGACCGTCCTGGAGCCGCTTGATATGGCGGGCCTGGAGTTCGTCGGTCAGATAGTCCACGACCTCCTCCAGGGGCTCCACATGGAAGGCCAGTTCCAGGTCATGTCTGACGAAGGCCTGGACTGTGATCTCGACAAGGCGACGCACCGCCTCCTTGTAGATGGCCAGTTCCTCTATGGCAGCCTGTGAAAAGCAAACGGCTTTATCGCTCATCTCCAGGGCGGACCGGGCGATGCTGAGGGCGTGGTCGGAGATCCGCTCGAAGTCGCTGAGGCTTTGCATGAGTTGGGTCAGGAGTCTTTGATCCTTGTCTGACAGCTGCTGGATGCTGATCCGGACCATGTAAGTGCCCAGACGATCCTCGTATTGGTCAACCAATTCCTCCATGGCCATATTGTCCTGAAAGCCCTGGTCATGAAAATCGTCCAGAAGGTCCAGGGCCTTGTCGAATTGATCCTTGACCACTTCTGCCATCTGCCGGGTCATCTGAAGACTTTGATTGACGGCGAAGGCGGGAGTTTCCAGAAAGCGGTCATCCAGGCTGCTGAAGATAGCGGCTTCTTCCGGCAAGCTTTCTTCCTTGCCCCTTTTATCCGGTGTGATCCAAATAACGAATTTAACCAACCAATCACGAAAGGGCAAGAAGAGGGCAGTGGCACCCAGCTTATAGACTGTGTTGATGATGGCGATATCAACAGGATTGAGGCTGTGGTTGAGAAAAGAGAAGGGTCGGATCAGATGGATGAGATAGAAGGCTGACATGAAAACAGCCGTCCCTATGACATTGAAAAAGAGATGGATGAGGGCCGCACGCCTGGCATTTTTTGAGGTATTGATGCTGGAGGTCAGGGCGGTCACACAGGTTCCGATATTCTGACCCATGATGATGGGAATGGCCGACCCGTAGGTGACGGCCCCGGTCAGGGCAAAGGCCTGGAGGATACCGATGGAGGCCGATGAGCTTTGGATAATGGCGGTCAGGATGGCTCCCACCAGCATGCCCAGGATGGGGTTGGAAAAGGCAAGGAATAATTGCTGGAAGGCGGGAAGTTCTGACAGGGGCTTGATGGCCCCGCTCATGGCCTGCATCCCGAACATGAGGATGGCAAAGCCCATGAGGATGTGGCTGACATTTCGCCGCCGTTCATTTTTGGTGAACATGATGATCAGGATGGCGGCGATGGCGATCAGGGGGACGAAAAAGGAGGGGCTGAAGAGCTGAAAATAGCTATTAGTAGAGCCCAGGGAACCCAGGCTCAGGATCCAGGCCGTGATGGTGGTCCCGATGTTGGCCCCCATGATCAGGCCCACGGTCTGGGAGAGGGGCAGAAGGCCCGCATTGACCAGGCCGACCACCATGACCGTGGTAGCCGAGGAGGACTGGATGACTGCCGTGGTGCCCGCCCCCAGGAATATGGCTTTGAGCGGGTTGGAGGTCATCCGTTCCAGCATGACCTCTAATCGGGAACCAGAAGCCAGCATGAGACTGCTGCTCATCTCGTTCATGCCGTATAAGAATAGTGCCAGCCCTCCCAGGAGGGTGACGATCGAAATTAAATCCATAATCACCTGTTGGCTTCTTTTGTTTTTATGCCAACCTCGCACATTATATATCAAATCCATGGAAAACCAGAGGAGCTTGGAGCCAAAAAAGTCCCGCTTTGCGGGTGCCTTCATGTTGGAATTGACAAAAGGATTTTGAAAGGGAATAATGTTAGGTACCTAAATATATGTGAAAGAGCTAGTTAATTGAAAGATAAAGATATTACAGACACCATTTATCGCCTCTTCCGGGCCTTGAAAAGGCAGAAGCGGCAGGGGGGCAAACGGCCTCCCTTCTCGCGCAGCAGCTACCGGATCATGGTCATCCTCAAGGAGGAAGAGAGCATGCGGATGGGGGAATTGGCCAAGCGTTTGGACATCCGGCCTGCTTCCTTGTCCCCCCAGTTAAAGCAAATGGAAGCCGCCGGCCTGATCAAGCGGCAAAGGGACGAAAATGACCTCAGGGTCATACGATTGACCTTGGACCAGGAAGGGGAGAAGGTTCTGGACCAGGTCCGGGGCCAGAGGGAGAGGCGTAGCAAGGAGATCAATGCCTGGCTGACGCCGGAAGAAAGAGAAGAGTTCCTGGCAGTTTCGGAAAAACTGATCGCCGCTTTTGAGTCAAACCAAAAGGGCCAGGAAGGGGGCAGACATGAATCCTAGGCGGATGGGCGGCCGTGGCGGCTTTCGCTATGAGACGGCTGAAGAAAAAGAAAATCGACCCAAGGTCACCAAGGCCCTCTTGATAAGGATCTTTTCCTATCTGAAACCTTACTGGCCCAGGCTGCTCCTTGCCCTCTTGACCATCATCCTGGCCGCCGTCCTCAATGTCTATCCTTCCATCCTGACCGGCCGGATCATTGACCAAGGCTTTATCGGCGGCGACTATGGACTTCTGCTGATCCTGGTGGCCCTTGCTACTGGGGTCTTGATTTTGTCCAGCCTCTTGGGCCTTTTGGAAAACTTTCTCAACACCAGTGTCTCCCAGCATATTGCCAAGGACATGAAAAACAGCATGTATGCCCATTTGCAGGGCATGTCCCAACGCTTTTTCACGGTCAACAAGCAAGGGGACATCATCACCCGTATGACCGGGGATATCGGGGGCGTCCAGGGGGTCATTGCAGGCACCCTGACCCAGACGGTCTCCAATGTGGCCGTCCTTCTGACCTCCATCATTGCCATGGTACAAAAGAACTGGCTCCTGGCCTTGGTGGGGGTGGCTATCCTGCCTCTCTTTATCCTGCCCACCAAATCGGTAGGCAAGCGGCGCTGGCTTTTGACCATGGAATCCCAGGAGCAGCACGACCAGGCCAATCAACACCTGAATGAAACCCTGTCAGTCAGTGGTCAACAGCTGGTCAAGATCTTCACCAATGAGGAGCGGGAGTACCAGGTCTATGCCGGTATCAACGAGGAGATCCGCAAGCTGACAGTCAGGGAGGCCATGGCCGGCCGCTGGTTCCGCATGGCCATCAGCACCTTCACCAATCTGGGCCCCATGCTCATCTACCTGATCGGAGGCTACCTGATCCTGAAAAGGGGCAATACCAATCTGACAGTAGGGGATGTCACGGTCATGGTCACCCTCTTGACCCGCATGTACCGGCCCGTCTCTGCCCTCCTGGGCGTTCCTGTCGATTTTTCCCGGGCCATGGCCCTTTTTACCCGTATCTTCGATTACTTTGACATGCCCCATGAAATTCAAAATAAGCCGGACGCCCTGGTCTTGGAAGCCATGCAGGGAAATCTGGTCTTTGACCGGGTCACTTTTGGCTACGACCCCGACAAGATGATCCTCAAGGACCTCTCTTTCCAGGCACCAGCTCAACATATGACAGCCATTGTGGGCCCCTCAGGTTCGGGCAAGACCACCATCACCAACCTGGTCATGCGCCTTTACGATGTTACTGCCGGTTCGGTCCGCCTGGATGGGGTGGACATCCGGGATCTGGATCTTAAGAACCTGAGGCAAAACATCGGTATGGTGACCCAGGAGGCCTATCTTTTCAATGGCAGTATCCGGGACAACCTCCTCTATGCCCGGCCGGATGCGACCGAGGCCCAGCTGATCGCCGCCTGCCGGGAGGCCAATATCTATTCCCTGGTGGAAACCCTGCCCCAAGGTTTTGACACCCTGGTCGGCAACCGGGGCATCAAGCTGTCAGGTGGCGAAAAACAAAGATTTTCCATCGCCCGGGTCATTTTGAAAGACCCCCGGATCATCATCTTTGACGAGGCCACCTCTTCCTTGGACTCCATCACCGAAGCCCTGATCCAGGAGGCCATCGAGCCCCTGCTCAAGGGCCGGACCAGCCTGGTCATTGCCCATCGCCTTTCCACCATCATGGCGGCCGACCAAATCCTGGTCCTGGACCAGGGACGGATTGTGGAGACAGGCCTCCATCATGAACTTTTGGAAAATGAAGGTGTCTATAAGGCCCTTTATGAGACCCAATTCAAGAAGGTTTTGGAAGGGGTGGAGGAGTCCCTGGTCTGTCTCTAAGGGACGGGCACTTTATCCGGACCCGCTTGGACCAGCTCTTCCAAAAGGGAGGTGGCCTCAAAGCGGGTCAAAAAACTGATCAGGGCCAGGTCCAGGATATCGCTGACCTCCTGGGCCTGGGGCAAAAGAGGACCCTTCCCCTTGGACCAGATGCTTTCGAAAGAACGATCCAGGCTGTCCCGAAAGGCCGTGTAGAGTTGGGCTTCACTGCCTTTCTTTTCATCTAGCAGAAGGTCCAGCAAGGTCATGATCTGGGCGATGGTCAGAACCTGTTTCAAGATGCCGATCATGACCAGGCGGGTGACCTCCTGGGGCCGGTATTTCTTTTTCTCCGGCCGGGGAAGGAGCCCCTGCTTGACATAGTTGTTGACCATGGAGGCGGTTATGGTGCCGTCTTTGGGATCCTTGAAATAGGGGGCAAGCTGTCGATTGACAATATTGAGGACCTGGTCCATATAGAGGTCAATCTTGGGATAGTCATCCCAGGGATCCAGGCTTTGGATACTTTGGCTTGTCATAGGGGTCGGCCCTCCCAAAGAGAATTTGGTTAAATATTAACACATATCTCTTGACATGTTTAAATAGAATAGTTAATCTAGTTATCAATACCAGATGAGATGCTTCTCTCATCCGGGAGTCAAAAGTCAGGAGAAGGATCATGAGGCAGTTAAAGGTCAAATTATTCGGAGATTCCATTATCGGCAGGGTCATCCAGGATCCCGCCACAGGCCGCTACCGCCGCCTGGACCCCCTGGAGGACCTTGAAACCGCTGACCTGCATCTGGCCCTGGACAATGGCGGTAAATTTGGTGCCACCATCAGCAAGGGCCGCCAGTTGATCGACAAATACTTGCAGAAGGGTCCCGATTGCCAGGTCATTCTCCTCAACTACGGGGGCAATGATTGTAACTTTGACTGGCCGGCCATCGGTCGGGATCCAGCACTGGACCACCAGGCGGCCACACCCCTTGAAGCCTTTTATCGGGGCTATCTTGCCATCATCGACAAGATCAAGACCAGGGGATTCAGGCTGGTCCTGGCCAATCTTCCCCCCATCGATGCGGAGAAATTCTTTGACACCTGGATTAAGCCTGACCAGGGGAGCCAAGAGATCCTGGATTGGCTGGGGGATAAGGAGGCCATCTACCGCTGGCATGAGATGTACTCCCTGAAGGTGGAGGCCATGGCCCGCGAGACAGACACCCCTCTCCTGGATCTTCGAAGCCTCTTTTTGCAAAACCGCCACTTCAAGAGCCTGATTGGCCCCGACGGCATGCATCCGACAAAAAAGGGACACGAGCTTATCCTGGAGGCTGTCTACCGATATATAGAGGGCCTCAGCTTACCTGAGGCTCTTCCAGGGACCCTGGTTTTATAAAGAGGTTTTTGGACCTCCCCCTTGTGATATGCTGGCAAAAAGGAGGGGCAAAGGATGAAGAAGCATCTGGCCCTGGGGGCTTTATTTATAGTGATTCTCTTGCTTCTTTCCTCTTGTGCTGCAAAAGAGATGATCAGAGAAGAAGACATGCCAGGCGGCATCCGGGACTGGTCCCGGGATGATGCGCCCAAGGTGATTGAATCCAAGGTGATTGATCGCTTCGAATGTGAATTCAAGACTAACCTGCGGACAGAGGAGGGCTATGACTATTTTGTCATGGAAATGGTCCGTGAAAAAGAGCTGGCCGCCTGCCGTTTACAAGCTTATAGCGACTGGGCCCTGCCCATGGATCTGGTCTTTGATGCGCCCCTCAGCGCCCTGGACGATTTGCAAAAATTGGCCGACCAATATGACTTGGCCAGATATAACGGACAAGACAGGCAGGTGAACGGGCTGCCACCCAATCTGGGGGCTCGTTTACGGGTGGTCTATGCCTCGGGCGAGCGTATCTATGCCTCTGACAATTCCACATCTGTTTTGGATTATCGGGCCGAGAAGGCCATCCAGGATTTCTTCCAGGATCTGGCCAGGAGCCAGGGAGCCCTGGAATAAAATCCGGATGACAGGTCTTTATCTTAAGCGATAGGAAGTGCCGGGTCCCCGGCCTTCTTTTTTTATCAGTTCTTTATCCAGGAGACTTCGAATCACCCGGAGGGTCTTGCTTTTATCGAAGCCAGTTTTGGCATCAATATCTGAACGGATGGATGCCCGGCTGTCCCGGATCAGGTCATAAACCATAAGCTCCGCCTGAGACAGATAGGGGAGGTTTTCCCTGTAGAAGGGAAGGATAACCTTGATATTGTCCTGGCCGATTTGGAACTTAGGCTTCAGATAGCTGCCCTCATAGGCATTAAGGATCCTGGCCACCCCTGTTCCAAATTTTTCGATCAGGCCAAGGCGATGGAAAACGCCGGCGATGATGGGGTTTCTCAGGATGGAAGCATAGTCATTCAGGTAGCTCTCCTGGCTCATTCCAAGGGGGAGTCCACCCGGTGAATTGACCTCAAGCCGGTCCTGGTACATGGCGATCTGGATATGGGCCGGGAGGTCCCATTCCCTATGAACCAGGGCATTGGCAAGGGCCTCACGAAAGGCGGCCTTGGGGATCAATTGCTTGTCTTCTCTTTTGAAATCAATGATTTCCTGATATTGAT
>LSQX01305263.1_pt1 | contig 13854 bp, 11 predicted proteins | sample 654561 | NCBI WGS metagenome assembly LSQX01 (sample SAMN04489861, study PRJNA283612) | anaerobic digester metagenome | isolation source: 4 biogas reactors fed with cattle manure at either 37C or 55C with and... | place: Denmark: Kongens Lyngby | collected 2014 | reverse complement strand
CTTTTTTAATCTGTTGCTGAAAAGGGATCAGTTATTCCACAACTTTCGGCATCATCACGATTGTTTTCTTGTTACCCTGATCCATTAATGTTCTTGTGAAATCCTGAATATCTTTGGGAGTGATAGCATTCACGGTGTCTATATATCCTGAATGCATATCTTCACCGTAGAAATAGATCTCGTCGAGAATATTCATCCAGTAACGGTTTTCTTTCAGATTTTCAGTATAACTCTTGTTCATATATTCTTTCACCTTGGAAAAATCGGCTTCACGGGGACCTTGGGTTGCAATCTCATTCAATACGTTAAAGATTATCTGGTTGAGGTGTGTCATCTTTTCAGGATCGGTATCGAACATGATCTGAAGGATGGTTTGACCCTCCGGATAGCGGGAGATGGCACCGGCTGAAGAGACACCATAGGTACCGCCCTCATCTTCCCGTACTTTCTCAGTGTATACAATATCCAGTATCTGGTCGAACATGCTCATCAGAATCTGATTCTTCATGTTGCGTTCAAAGGTCCCGGTCAATGTGTTAAAGACAGAGGCTTTTGGGTTTTGCATCTCCCGTTGGAAAATGTTCTCCATTTCACCCTCTTTGAAATCCATTGGTACCTTTAAGAATTCACCTCTTGCTGCTTCACCCGGCAGGGAGGCAAGATACTGTTCAACCACGGGACGTACCTTCTCCTCATCAATATTGCCCACCAAGGTGAAGACAAAACTGCCCGGATTAAGGAATTGCTGTTTGAACATCACTATGATACGGTCGTAATCCACATCTTTCAGGTCATCCAGCTTGATTCTTCTGGTGAGCGGGTTATCACCATAGATTGCTGTGGTGATGGAATCACTGAAAGCCACCATCGGTTCTGCCTCCTGATTTTTAAGTTGTGTTTCCATGCGCTGGATATACGATTTGAATGCATCTGCATCCTTACGTGGTGCAGTGAAATAGAGATAAACCAGCTGGAGCATGGTCTCGAAATCCTTGATGGAGGATGAGCCGTTGAAATCCTGTGTTGTCATGCTGATGCTTGGCCTTACAGAAGCTGTTTTGCCGGCCAGCACTTTCGGCAGGTCGGTGGCACTGAAATTTCCAACACCCCCCAGCGTCATCACTGAGCTCATCAGCCTGCTATTGACAGGATCCTGCATGGCATATTGCGAATAGCCTCCCACGCTTGTTGCGGTCATCATGATCTCATCATCTTTGAAATCAGTGTTTTTCAGGATCACTTTCATACCGTTCTGAAGCGTCCACACGGTGGCATCCATTGCTTCATTTTTCTCCTCTTTTACTATCTTGCCGGGAGCGGGAGGTGTAGCGACAAGCGGTTCGTCGATAACTTGTTCGGCATAAGGTTCAATGGTCTCTGCTTTCACAGAAGTCAAGACAGTCAGCAACTCCTCATCAGAGGGATAAACGAGATCTTCCTTTTCGGGTCCTGTGATGCCGATCACAATATTCTCATCACCTATCAGCTGTTTGATGGTTTGGTTGATTGCCTCCACAGGAATATTGGGGGCCACTGCCTGCATGAACTGATGCTCGAACTCAATTCCGGGGAAGGGTTCTCCATCTGTGAATGCACGCACATATTCCTGCGAGTAGGATGCGTTCCTCTGTTTGTCGCGGTTGTTGTACAAATCCTCCAGGCTCTTGAGGATATTGGTACGGGCCATTTCATATTCTGAAGCAGTGAAACCGTATTGTTTCGCACGTTCTGTCTCGCGAACCATGGCGGCAAGCGCTTTGTCAATTTTATCCTCCGCACTCTGTGCAACTACGGTCCAGGCATCTTTTGTTTTTGCAACAAAAAAATCGTCGTCGTACGCATTGGCAGCAGTGAAAGGAGCGTCGGGCTTCTGTGTGATCTCCGCAAAACGCTGGTTCATCATCAATGATGCTGCATTCATGATGTAGTTTGTCAGATAACCCATCTGTGTGTTCTTCAGCTCTTCCGGCAGAGGGTCATGCTTGTAGAACAACATCAGCTGTGTAGCCCTTGCTTCCTTGTCGGTAGCGATGGCGACCAGCGGTTCTTTGTTATCAGGTACGGGATAATATTCCCGTTCTGCCCTTTCGGCATCGAGGGTGATAGGAGAGAAGAGCGCTTTCACCTTCTGTTCCATCTCATCCACGTTCACATCACCTACAATGATGATACCCTGCAGGTCGGGACGGTACCATTTATGGTAATAAGCCCTGATCTCCTCGGGCTTGAAGTTGTTGATCACATCGATGCTGCCGATAGGCATACGTTTCGCATATTTGCTATCGGGATACATCTTAGGTAGCAGCTGGTCCCACAGACGTTGCTGGGCACCACCACGTGTGCGCCACTCTTCGCGGATGACACCGCGTTCGCTTTCCAGCTCCTCTTCTTCCAGGGCGATGGCATTAGACCAGTCATGCAGTACCAGCAGGGCTGAATCCATCAGGTTGATGTTGGTGGTGGGGATATTGTTCATGTAGTAGACTGTCTCATCAAACGATGTGTAGGCGTTGATATTGGTGCCGAACTTAATTCCGTTGTCCTGCAGGTAGTTGAGCATATCTTTTCCAGGGAAATTCTTCGTTCCGTTAAAAGCCATATGTTCCAGGAAGTGAGCCAATCCGGCCTGACTATCCTCTTCCTGCATCGAGCCAACCTTTTGAGCGATGTAGAAATCAGCCCTGTTTTCGGGAAGGCTGTTGTGACGGATGTAATAGGTGAGTCCATTCTCCAGTTTACCTGTCCTCACGTTCGGATCGAGCGGCAGAGGAGGGTTCTGTTGTGCCATTGCAACAACTGTTGTTACAAGGAACAGTAATGTTAAAATTTTTCTCATGACATTTTTTTTAAAAAGTTTTAAAAACATAGTTTAATTACGACGCACGATTATTCTTTACTTTGTGCAAGGAGGAGCGTGATCTGCCGGATAGTCCGTTTAAATCCTTTCCAGTACAATTTTGATCAGCTCTTCTGTTGAACCTTTATAATTCGCATTCGATTCCAGGGCAACACGATTGGCAATGATGGCACAGACTGTCATGGCTTTATGCCCCATCATCCTGCCCAATCCCGCAATGGCAGAGCTTTCCATTTCGTAGTTGGTGATGGAGTACTCTCCGAAGCGAAACGACTCTATTTTGGCGTTCAGATCGGGATCAGCGAGACCGAGGCGTACATGTCTCCCCTGTGGCCCGTAGAAACCGATGGCAGAGATGGTCACTCCGCGAATCATATCGTACCCGATACGATCCACCAGCTCTTCGTCTGCACTCACCACGTAAGGGGCACAGTGGTAGGGCGACCAGTTCACATGTTTCTGGAAAGCCTCTTCGAAATCCTCTTCGCATACAGCTCTGGAGTTGGCATAATAATGAAGCAGTCCGTCAAAACCAATCGATTTCTCCGAGACAACATAGGAACCAACAGGACAGTGAGTCTGCATCCCTCCCGATGTGCCTACGCGAATCATGGTCAGCTGTTTAAACGCATCCCTGACCATGCGTGTATTGAAGTCGATGTTCGCCAGGGCATCCAGCTCCGTGAGGACGATGTCGATGTTGTCGGTACCTATACCATGCGAGAGAGCAGTGATACGTTTTCCTTTGTACATTCCCGTTACGGTATGGAACTCGCGACTGGTCACATCACACTCGATGGAATCAAAATAACCAGCTGTCATAGTCACACGATCAGGATCGCCCATCATCACAATCTTGTCGGAGAGTTGCTCAGGTTTTATGTGCAGATGAAACGCACTTCCATCAGAATTGATGATCAATTCTGATTCAGGTATAATTCTCATAATTGTTTTATTTCTGTGATATCGGCTTACCGTTATTTTTTATTATCTCCGCTGCTTTGTGGCTTGGCAATGGAGTCACGCATTTCGGTATCAGCTTTGATGTTCTCCATCCGGTAATAGTCCATGATACCCAGGTTCCCGTTACGGAACGCTTCAGCCATTGCTGCTGGCACTTCGGCCTCGGCCTCAATCACCTTCGCTCTGGCTTCCTGTGCCTTGGCTTTCATCTCCTGTTCAAGGGCTATAGCCATTGCACGACGTTCTTCGGCGCGTGCCTGAGCAATGTTCTTGTCAGCCTGTGCCTGATCCATTTGCAGTACGGCTCCAATGTTCTTGCCTATGTCGATATCGGCTATGTCGATGGAGAGAATCTCAAAAGCTGTGCCGGCGTCCAGGCCTTTCTTTAATACCAGCTTTGAGATGGAGTCAGGATTCTCAAGCACCGACTTGTGCGATGAGGCTGAACCGATGGAGGAGACAATCCCTTCACCTACACGGGCGAGGATGGTCTCTTCACCGGCTCCACCCACCAGCTGCTTGATATTGGCGCGCACGGTAACACGAGCTTTGGCAATCAGCTGTATACCATCGATGGCTACGGCTGTAACAGGAGGTGTGTCAATCACTTTTGGGTTCACTGACATCTGCACGGCCTGCAGCACGTCACGACCTGCCAGGTCAATGGCTGTTGCCATCTGAAAAGAGAGGTCGATGTTTGCCTTAGAGGCCGATACCAATGCGTGTACTACTTTCTCCACATGACCTCCTGCAAGGTAGTGGGCTTCCAGATCGTCCCGGGTGACTTTTTTTAATCCTGCCTTGTGTGCTTCGATCATGGCATAAACAATAGTGTGTGGCGGTACACGACGCAGACGCATCAGGAACAACTGAATAAGGGATATGCGTACACCTGCCGATAACGCATTGATCCACAGAAAAAAGGGCACGTAATGGAAGAAGATCATTAAAAAAATGATGATTACGGCAATTGTAATGATTAAAGGAAATGATAAATCCATAATGATTTGTTTTTGGTGTTATATATAGTATTTTATTTTCTCTTTACCAGGACCTGGTATGTCTCTATTCGTACGATCTCAATCTCGGTCTCCTCTTCGATGAACTCACCGTCGAATGATTTACCTTCCGCCTCGACATCGTTTACCATCACTTTCCCAATCGGATTCAGGCGGGAGATGGCAACGCCGGTATCTCCAACCTCCATTTTCTGTAAATTGGAGTTATCCACTTTACTGTCAATGTTGGTCTCCAACGAGATCCTGCGGAGCGACTTTGATTTTAACAGCCAGTAGAAAGTTCCTCCCATGGCCACTGCCGAAGCAGCCAGTGTGATGTTCCCGCCTACATTCCCAAGAAAGATGTATGCATAGACGATGCCACCAAGAAGGAATATAGCTCCTGCAATACCTGCAATGCTGATGCCGGGAAGCAAAAAGATCTCTGCAAGCATGAAGAGAATACCCAACAGTATCACGGCTGCTACAATAATTAGGTCGAGTGTCATATCCGGTATGTTTAGTTAAAAAGGTTTTCTGTCTCTTCGTTTCTTGCCTCCAGTTTCAATCGTTCTATCTCCCGGAACAGCATTTCTGTCTCTTTCTCCAGGGTAAGTATTTCGCTGGCAACCGTATTGTTTGCTGCACTACCCCCCGTGTACTGATCTCTTTTTCCCGACAACTCCTTATTCAGTTCCCGTAATTGACTTTCCAGGCCCAGCGCCTGAGAGAAGAGCGAACGGGCACGGTTGTTCTTAAAATCGGAGAGATGGTGGTATGTCGCCCTGTCATTGATGACAAACAGGAAATCTCCCGTGGAAGTCTGTTGTGAGATATTCTGCTGTTGCGCTACCGCGCGATGGGAGGTGTAGTCGCTGTCTATCTTCCATGTCTCCGCTATTGAGGCAATACGGGCACGCCTGCTCAGATATTCCGGATCATCACTTTCTATCAGTGTCACCTGTGCATTCGGAAGAAAGGTGTATATACAAACAGAGTCAGCATGCTGATAGCGGTCTGATGCAAACCAGCCGACACCTTTTTCATCATCTATGGCCATCATGTAGTCGTTGAAAGGTGAGTTGAAAGGCATATTCAGCTGATTGGGTGTAAGATATGAGTCTGTAGCCAGATTGTAACGCGTAACGTACAGGTCATAGCCACCCAGTGACTGATGGCCAGTGGAGGCAAAATAGAGGGTCATCCCGTCACTCAGTACAAAAGGATAGGCCTGATCTCCGTCCATATTGACAGATTCAGGGAGCTTCTTCTCATTGCCGTAACTGTCGAGCAGCTTATCCATTGTAAAGAGATCAAAACCCGAATCAGAATTGCCTTGTGAATAGTAGATCTTGTCTTGCCGTTCGTTCATGAACAGCGTTTTATCCGACGTGGTCACGTTCCGGAAAAATTCATTTACAGGCATCAGCGACCCTGATGAGAGGCTCAGCTTGTATGCGGCCAGAAATGCTGATTTGGGCAGTACCAGACTGTCAATGATTTGAATATCTTCAGTGCGGTTTGTTGCTCTTCTCAACCTCTCTGCCTCTTCACGTTTCACTGTCAGTTTCTCCAGTGCCTCTTCATTTCTGCGGTTCGCACGCTGATATTTTCCGAATTCTTCTTCTGCCGCTTCAAAACGATACATCCTGGCGTAGAGTTCACCCAGGTAGATAAATGATTCGGGGATCTTCTTCTGTGATGCGAATGCAAGATATTTCTCTGCCTCCATGAACCGGCCTGTTTTTAACAGACTCACACCCACCCACTGGTTCAATGCCGCGTTGTCCGGATCATTGAGATATTCCTGCAGAAAAACAGGTAATGCTTCGGCATACCGTCCCTCCAGATACCAGCCCCTGGCATCCTCCATGTTTTGTCCGTGCAGAAGAAATGCTGACACGCATAACAGTAGTGTGGAAATGAGATGTTGTATCTTCATTGAAAAATCGTTTCTGAATTCAAAGATAAGAAAAATACAAATAGAACAATTATATACTCCCTTTTATCTTAAACCTCATGCATTTATTCACTGTCCGACGGTTGTGGTGGTAACGACGGTGTTTGAATCGCAACCTTCCTGTTCATGATCCTAAAATCCCACCGATAGATCCTGCCCAGCAGTGCGATCACAACAACCGCATAGATAATCATCCAGATCAACTCCATCTCCGGTTTAATTTCTTTCACTTCAAAGAGTGCATCTGTTTGAAACGCAGAAGATCTATTGGTAGTAAACAGTGCAATGAAGGCATTGTTGATAAAATGGATTCCCAGTGCCAGCTCAATGCCGTCATCCAGGATCGATACCACACCCAGGATGATGCCCATAAGCACATATTGAGGCATGCTGATCCAGAAACCGAATTCCTTCACTTCGGGATTGGCGGAATGTACCAGCCCAAAGGCCAGTGAGATGATGATCAGCGTCCACCAGCGGCTTCTGGTTGCGGCGGCAATACCCTGTGAGAGATATCCCCTGAAAAAAATCTCTTCAAACGAGGTCTGAAAGGGCAGTATAAGAAGCGTGAGAAGCAGTAGAATCAGAAACCTCCCAGCCTGAAATTGAAACTGGTAATTCTCAGGCGAGGTGAACAGGCCAAACAGAAGTGATATCAACATCATTGCTCCCCATACCAGCATGCCCATGCCTATCCTGTTTCGACGCAGGCGGTTCCTGCCGTTGATGGTCTCGTTGAGGGTGCGTTTATGGAATGGGCGGATAAGCCATTTAAAGGCGAAGAACATAGCCACGAAACCCAGCAACAGCAACAGATATCCCAGGTTGTGGGATATGCCATAGCGGCTCAGATCCATGATGTTCCCGGTAAGTGATCCGAAATCACCCCCGGAGATCATTTTTATTACTATGATCATTAGCAGAGGTATGGAACCGATGCTTGAGGCCCCTAAAAAGAGGATAAGGGTCATTGCCAGGTATCTCCAGAAGCTGTTCTGTCTGTCCAGTGCGCGTTCTAAATGTTTCATTCTGAATGGTTTTATTTATTTGTGTGTTCTATGGTTGTTTCTCTTCATCCACCCACTCAAGGATATCGCCGGGCTGACAGTTCAGTTCCCTGCAGATGATCTCAAGCGTGCTGAAGCGGATGGCTTTGGCTTTTCCTGTTTTCAGTATGGAGAGGTTGGCAGGGGTGATGCCCACTCTTTCAGAAAGCTCGTTCAGCGTCATTTTCTTCTTCGCCATCTCCACATCCAGGTTTACGATGATTGGCATACAGGTTTTTCCTTTCAGTTAAATAGTTAAATCCGACTCCTCCTTCATCTCTACGGAACGTTTCAGTATATTGGCTATCAGTAGCGCTATCAGTCCCATGAACAACCATTCGGCCCCCGACAGGTAGATAGAGAGGGTGTAATGGGTTATATCAATCAGCGACCTTTGGTAACAATAGAGGGTGATGTCGAAAATGAGTTGCAGTCCGTAAATGATTAACAGCAGGCTTCCCACTATTTTCAGTCGTCTCACATTCGTATGATTAAAGATATGATCCTTATAGAAAGCACCGATGATCTTGTAAAAATATATAGGCACCGCAATAAATAAAAATAAAAGCAGAAATACAATGATGAAGATGGTTGCCCTGTACTTCAATACCTGCCTTAGCTCTTTGTTGTCTTCAAAATGGTATTTTACATCCACAATCTGAAATTTTGCAGGCATGTAGCGGTTGTTTTTCAGATTCAACAGGGAATCGGAATAGTAGTACTCAATATTCTCCGAATTCAGTAACAGGGAAAAAGATTCATCCGGTATCCTGCCCTCTCTTCCCTCGGCAGAAGCCCGGTAACCTTCTGCAAAACTGTTCATGTGCGAATCCCAGTGATTGATAAAATCAATGCTGATCAGATAAATGTAGGCAATCCCCGCCAACACCGACAGCAGTGCAATGGATCTTTTTTTTCTGTTCCTGTTTTCCATAACTGAGACAACTTTGAAAATTGATGGAACAAATATAGTGATATATTTTATAAAACAACAAAAATATATCGTAAAACAATAAATAATATCCATATTACAATAAATATTCAGAGAATGGCTAATAGATAAGTTTCAAATAATTTGGTCTGCAACCCCCGAATCTTCTCTTTTTTCACTATCTTTGAACCCTCAAAATTTCCATTCTATGCACGATAAAATTATTATTCTTGATTTTGGTTCACAGACAACGCAGCTTATTGGCAGACGTGTAAGAGAACTGAACACCTACTGCGAGATCGTACCCTATAATAAGTTCCCTTTCGGTGACAGGTCGGTGAAAGGAGTCATCCTTTCAGGAAGCCCCTTTTCGGTGAATGACGACAACGCATTTAAAACTGATCTGAGCCGGATAAAGGGGATGTTCCCCGTCTTGGGCATCTGCTACGGAGCCCAACTGATGGCACTCTCCTCGGGTGGAGAGGTGGGGAAAAACGGTTCCCGTGAATATGGACGTGCCCATCTGAGTGTAAAAGATAATAACGATCCGTTGCTGGGAAACATCCCCCAAAACAGTCAGGTATGGATGTCACACGGCGACACCATTGTCAGTATACCTGAGAATTTCAGTGTGATCGCCTCCACCGAGGATGTGGCATTGGCTGCCTACAGGATTGAGGGTGAGCAGACCTGGGGGGTACAGTTTCATCCCGAAGTGTTCCATACTGCCGGGGGGACGAAGATGCTTGATAATTTTCTCTCTATCTGCGGGATGAAAAAGGACTGGACGCCGGCATCCTTCATCGAAACGACGGTTGCGGAGCTGAAGGAAGTGCTGGGAGACGACAAGGTTATTCTTGCCCTCTCGGGAGGTGTGGACTCCTCAGTGACGGCTGTACTGCTTAACAGGGCGATTGGCAGGAACCTCACCTGCATCTTTGTGGATCATGGATTGTTACGTAAGTATGAGTTCGAAACCGTCCTGAAAAATTATGAACATCTGGGACTCAACGTTATTGGTGTGGATGCAAAGCAACATTTCTATCAGGAGCTGGAGGGAGTGACCGATCCGGAACGTAAAAGGAAGATTATTGGAAAAGGGTTTATCGACATATTCGACCGCGAAGCACATAAGCTGAAAGATATCAAGTGGCTGGCGCAGGGAACCATCTACCCTGACATCATCGAGTCGCTCTCCATCACAGGTGTAACTATCAAGAGTCATCACAATGTGGGCGGACTACCAGAGAAAATGCACCTGAAGCTTTGTGAACCGCTCAAGCTTCTGTTTAAGGATGAGGTGCGCAGGATAGGCCTTGAGCTGGGCATGCAGCCCCACCTTATTCATCGTCATCCGTTTCCCGGCCCGGGACTGGGAATTCGTATACTGGGAGAGATCACACCGGAGAAGGTGCGTATCGCACAGGATGCGGATGATATCTTCATCTCCAACCTCCGCATTGCTGGTCTTTACGACAAGGTGTGGCAGGCGGGAGCAATCCTGTTGCCGGTACAGTCGGTGGGAGTGATGGGTGATGAACGTACCTACGAGAATACGATTGCACTGCGTGCCGTCACCTCTACCGATGCCATGACAGCCGACTGGGCCCATCTGCCCTATGAGTTCCTGGCGAGGGTTTCGAATGAGATCATCAACAGGGTGGCCGGTGTCAATCGTGTAGTGTACGACATCTCTTCGAAGCCGCCTGCAACGATTGAGTGGGAGTGATTCCGGTCTCTGGCAGTCTGTAGTGCTTTAGTGTTACCTGCTTTAGCTATCCAGTTCGTTGTGCTGTTGGGGTTGTGTTCTCGCCTGCTGTTTCAACTCGGGATAGGCAATCCGGGAGTGATAAACCGTTTGCAGTTTCTCCACAAAAACATCCTTCACTGTTTGTATGTCCCTGAATGTGATCGGTGCCAGTTTGAAGTAACCTTCGCTCACCTGTGAATCAATGATCTTGTCAACAAGGTTCCGCAGTGTTTGCTCCGAATACTCGGGCAGGCTGCGTGACGATGCCTCCACCGCGTCAGCCATCATCATGATGGCGGTCTCTTTCGTGTTTGGGTTCGGGCCGGGATAGCGGAAGTCAGACTCGTTCACCTCCTTGTCAGGGTTGGCATTCTTCCAGGAGATATAGAAATACTTCGGCATGCTGGTGCCGTGATGCGTTTCAATAAAATCGATGATCTGTTGCGGAATGTTCTGTTTCTGCGCAATCTTCACCCCATCTCTCACATGGTTGATAATGATACGTGCACTCTCCTCGAAGGGCAGTCCTGCATGCGGATTCATTCCGGGTGTCTGATTCTCCGTGAAGAATGCAGGGTTTACCATCTTTCCTATATCGTGATAGAGTGCACCTGTTCTTATCAGTGAAGCATTCGCACCCAGCTTGGCCGCGGCTGCCATACCCAGGTTAGAGACCTGCAGCGAGTGCTGGAACGTGCCGGGTGCTTTTTCTGAGAGCTCCTTCAGCAATGGCTTGTTGATGTTGGACAGCTCTACCAGCGATACTCCGGAGATAAATCCGAATGATTGCTCTACCATGTATACGAGAGAGTAGGAGAACATGATAAAAATGAAGTTGATAAGGAAATAGACCAGCATGAGCCAGTTAATATCCTTGACGCTTCCTTCCTGGTACATCACCAGCCCGATATAGACCAGGATGTAGGTGAGCAGGATAAAGAAAGAGCTGCGTATCAGCTGAGAGCGCTCAGACAACTCTTTCAGCATAAAGATCGAAACCATCGCCACGGAGATCTGAATGACGATAAATTCAAACGGGAATGGCACCATGAGCGAACTCAGTATGATCGTGATCAGGCTGATAAACAGCGCCGTTCGTGAATCGATAAAGGTGCGGGTTAGGATGGTTACGATCGCGTAGGGGATGATGTAGACGCTGAAGAGATCAAAACGGACAGTGATCGCTGTGAGCAGCAGGAATATAACGGTCAGCAGTACCATGAAGACCACATGCTTGCGGTTACGGTACTCCGTTGGCCTGAAAAACAGCAGGTACATATAAAACGAACCGAACATCAGAAGTATAAGCAGCAACTGTCCGAGTATCATCCAGCTGTTTCTCGTGGTGCCGCCGCTTCGTTCCTCCGTAACACGTTTTAATGAGGAGAGAATATTGAATGTCCTTGCATCAACAATTTCACCCTCATCAATAATACGTTGTCCCTGTTGCACCATACCCCGGCTTATATCCACCTGCTGGATGAACTCATATTCTGCTTTATCTGATGTGTCAGCATCATACAGCACGTTCTCTCGGATATATTCGTTGATGTTGGCTGCCCGTAAAACGGAACGGTCAATATCGTCAGGGACATCATTCAATACTTTCTCATAAGCTGAGCGAATGGTGAAAAATGAATCTATCTTTCTTGACTCAGCTACGTTCCCTTTTTTTATCCGCAACGATTTTGTTTTGGAGGCGTTGATCAGATCATAATCCTCAGAGCGCATAATCCCGTTCTCATAGATCTCATTCAGCTTCTCACGGATATATATCTTGTACCCGGCTGGCATCTCGGCGAGCTTGTCGTTCAGGTTGACATCGGCATCGAAGTCAGCCAGTGCATTCCGCTCAATTATATCATCCAGCTCAAAATAGGGTTCATAATACTCCAGGATGCTGTCCTGCTCTGCTTTCAGCTGGTCGGCAGGTTTGTAAACAGGGAAGTCGAAAGGAGCGGTCAGAAGACCATATTGCCACGGCCTCCCCTCGTTGAAGGAGTACTTGAAGCTACCCTGGCGGGGGAAAATATAGGTGATGAGAAGTACCGCGGCAATAAAAACAACTGGGACAAATACTTTTGTCCGGATTCTTATTTTTTTCTTGTTCGTTGATGATGCGTTCATACCCTTTGCGTGCTGACGTTATGCAATTATAGTACAACAAATGAATGAGTGAATTGTTTTAACAAAATAGCTTGCTGTCAGTGTCAGTCTGACCCATATGGGTAGTCTGCTGTTTCTCTGTTTGGATAAAAAAAGTTACTTTTGCATCTCAGAACAGAGAGAACGACTCTCATGATGAAGCTGTTTAAAAGAGATACATGCAAACATTTGATATAGATCTGGTTTACCTCTGGGTCGATGGAAACGATCCCAAATGGCTGGCGAAGAAAAATCAGTTCCTGGGTAAGATCGTTGATTTACATAACGAAGCCACGACAAAAGCACGCTATGCCGATAACGGAGAATTCAGATATTCGCTGCGGTCTGTGGAGAGAAATGCTCCCTGGATCCGCCGGATCTTTATTGTGACCGATGATCAAGCACCTGATTGGCTGGATCTGCAGAACGACAGGGTGCAGATCATCGATCACCGCCAGATTCTGCCGCCTGAGTCATTACCCTGTTACAACACGGGTGTTATGGAACATTTTTTATGGAAGATCCCCGGCCTGTCGGAGCATTTTCTGTTTGCAAATGATGATACCTTCTTCAACCGGCTCGTCTCGCCCGATTTCTTTTTCACGGATGAGGGACTGCCGGTAATCCGTTTACAGCGTGTTCACTTTGGCAAACTGAAATACAGGGTGAAGAAAGCCCTTCATATTCCCACAAGTATCTACAGGAAAAAGATACATCATTCTGCCTCTCTGATGGAGCAGAAGTTCGGGAGGTATTTCTCCTACACGCCTCATCATAACGTCGACGCTTATCTGAAATCGGAATACCAGCATGTTGCTGAAAATGTTTTCGGTGAGGAGATATCACGTACGCTGACCCATCATACAAGAACTGAGAATGATATCCAGCGTATCATCTACAATTACTATGCCTTATACAGGAAACGGGGGCAGTTGCGTTTCGTGGGGAGGAACGAGTCCTGCCGTATCCGGATGCATAATCCGGACTTCTCCCTCTTTATCAGGAAATACCAGCCTGCGCTCTTTTGTCTGAATGACAGTCATCGTGCTACCGACAGGGACAGGGAGAGGGTAGAGCCTTTCCTGCAGGAGCTGTTCCCCGGGAAATCATCTTTTGAAAAATAGACAATAGCAGGATCACAGCTCAAACCCCGACTTCTCCGGTAAAATGGTTTCCAGCGCTTTCTCCAGCTCTTTCATCACAC
>LSQX01296380.1_pt1 | contig 13854 bp, 10 predicted proteins | sample 654561 | NCBI WGS metagenome assembly LSQX01 (sample SAMN04489861, study PRJNA283612) | anaerobic digester metagenome | isolation source: 4 biogas reactors fed with cattle manure at either 37C or 55C with and... | place: Denmark: Kongens Lyngby | collected 2014 | reverse complement strand
AAGCAGACTTCTCACTGCGTTCGAAGTGACATATCGCCCGACAATGAGAATTGAGAGCCGGATGAGGGCATGGTATAATCCACATGCAGATCTTCGGCCCGAAATCGCCGATGGGGTTTTAGTCTATTGAAATTTCGTTTGTATATTATACTAATTATAGCTCTTATGTTAGTGCAGTTGCCGGGATATGCCGGGGAGCCTGTGAGCGCAAAGGAATATCTGGCGCTGCGCAAGTCGATGATGACTATGCTGCCCATGCAGGAACTCAAGGCTAATCCGGCTTCCTATATCGGTAAGGTTTTTGAGCTGCGAGGCCAACTGATGGGTCATTGCGGAAATACGGTTATTTTGAGCAACGCCGAAGGGGAATCGTATACGCTGACCGCGGATTCGCCGCCCTCTCAGATCGGAGCGCAGCTCGCGTGTCTGGTTAAAATCGGCGATAAATCCACCTGTTCACTGAGCGACCTTCAACTTGTGGCAAGCGCTTTTCTTATCGATGTGCAGCGTGCAGAACCCAAGCCCAAACCCGCAACCTCCCCTGCCAGCACCAAACCTGAGCCGCAGAACGCTTCCGAGAACAAAACCACTACGCAAATCAACTCCACAGAACTCGTTCGAATATATACGAATGCCGTCAAGCGGTTCAATTCCAAACTGAGCAGCGAGCAGGCCGACACGATAGCCAGAAGCATTTTAGGGTTCAGTTCTCACTATAAAGTAGATCCGAGGCTGGTGTGCGCGGTTATACTGGCGGAGTCCAATTTTCGAGTAAATGCAACTTCTCGCGCCGGAGCGCAGGGTTTGGGACAGCTTATGCCAAGCACTGCAGCAGGGCTTGGCGTCAACAACGCCTATGATCCGGTGCAAAATATATACGGGTCGGTGAGATATGTCAGAAGTATGCTGGATCGAACCTCCGGCAACAAACACTTCAACGAACTCACCGGCAATGACCTTGCGCTGGCGCTGGCTGCATACAACGCGGGGCCGGGAGCCGTAAAAAAACACGGCGGGATTCCGCCTTACAAGGAGACGAGGAATTACGTGCAGCGGGTAACGTCTATCTATAAACAGTTGTGCGGGGTAAAATAAGTAGTCCGTCGAAAAGAAATCTCGAAAAAGTATTATACTGACAGGTGACGTTTTCCGGCGTTGCCGTTTATAAAACGCAGGAGCCGATCTCCGTATTGGCATTTACAGCAAATATGCAGGAAATGCACGACGCGGAGTTCTAACGCTGCGCACAAGAGGGATAACTATGAGAACGTGTCTTTGTGCCATTGTATTTTTGATGATTATTTGCCCGGCGGCGATCGCTGCCGAAGAACCTGCTGCGGTTATTCCGCTCTATCCGGGCGGCGAATCTACCCTGGAGGTCAGCCTTGCCAATGAGGACCTGCTGCCGACGCTGAAGGCTGTTCTGCCAATGCTGAAAGGCGGGGGGATAGCGGACAAACTGAACCCGGATGACCTCGAACCGATCCTTAGAAATGTCAGGCTGGTCGAGGTAACGCAGGTCGAGATCAAAAATAATGACACCGATTCGAAAATCGCCGACTTCTACACCAAAAATGCGCCTGCAGGCGAATGGAGCCAGGTTTTTCGAAACACCACACAGAGCGGCGGCACTATAGGACTTTTTATCCAGAGTGGCGGAGAAAAGTTCTACGCATTCAGGATTCAGCCGACCAAGGACAACGGCAAAGCCATCCGCAAGGTGACGACCGTACGGCTTGAGGGAAAGATCGACTTTGCGAAGGCTCTGGCGACTGCGGCCAAGCTGATGCTCTGATAAATGAAAAAGGGCGTCTATCAACTCCTGATAAGACTCGATTCGGATACTACCATCCCCGTGGGAAAGCTCGGCGTTTTTGACTTTTCCCGGGGATATTATGTATATACGGGCAGCGCGATGGGTGGGTTGGAGGCTCGCATTGCCCGACACCTGTCCGCTGAGAAACGTTGCCACTGGCATATCGATTATCTACTTGAGCAAAGCGCGATTATACGATATGCTATAATGGAATGCCCGACTGGTGAATTGTGCACGGAATGTGCTGTAAACGCGGCGACGCTTGACATGGACGGCGCAGTGGAGCCGGTTAAAGGCTTTGGGTCCAGTGATTGCAAATGTCGCACTCATCTGGTTTATTTTGCAAGCGAGCCGGCATTGGCATTGGACGGTATCCCGCCGTAAAGACCTTATGCCGGTATGACGTTCCGAGGAAGGCACGTATGCAAGTCGAAGACAGCCCCTATAAGGTCACCCTGGGAGTTTTCGAGGGTCCTCTCGATCTGCTTCTGCACCTCATCCGCTCCAACGAAATCGACATCTACGATATTCCGATAGCGGAGGTTACTGAGCAGTATTTGTCGTATTTATCTCTGATGGAGTCGCTCGACCTTGAGGTTGCCGGCGAGTGGCTGGTTATGGCGGCGACGCTGCTTGAGATTAAAAGCCGTATGCTGCTGCCGGATGACCCGAAGGAAGAACTCGAAGAAGAGGCTGTCGATCCGCGCGTGGAGCTTGTCGAGCGACTGATCGAATATGAGAAGTTCAAGGGCGCGGCGGAGGTCTTTCGGGAGCGGGAAGCCGAACAGGCGAAGGTGTTTGGCAGGGGTGCGGTCGAGTTGGATTATGACCTTCGACCGGAGTTCGATCTATCGAATATAACTGCGGTCGATCTGCTGGCCGCGCTTCAGCGCATATTGTCCGATATTGATGAGGAACCTGTCACCAGCATCCAGCGTCGCAAAGTCAGCGTTCGGATGCGGATGCGGGAGATTTATAAAAGAGCCATCGATGCGGCAGGGCAACTGCACTTCGTTGATTTGTTTGACGATGTGACGAGCCGGGTGGAGGTGGTCATTACCTTTCTCGCGTTGCTGGAACTGTTGAGGCAGAAAAAGTTGACTGTGAAGCAGGCAAAGGCGTTCGCGCCTATTGAAATTAAACTCGTGGAGCAGAATGGAAGCTAGAGATAACATATTGGAAGACGGATGCGAAATAGTCTCGGCACAGCCCGTCTCGGAAGCATCGGTGGAGGAGATCGCTGAGGCTGCCTGCGGGGTGGCGCTCGCAAGGGAATCTCTGCAAGAGGCCCCGGCGCATCGAAACGGCAAACTGAGGCACGTCGTGGAATGTATGCTGTTCGTTTCTGCCGAGCCTATGAGCGCGGATCAAATTGCCCAGACCCTCGAAGTCGAACCGGAACGTGTGGAAGACGCTCTGTCGGTCCTGGAAGAGGACCTCAACTGCGGTCATGGGCTGCAGTTGTTGAGAGTGGCCGGGGGATATCAGATTTGCACGAGGCCGGAGTTTGGGGAATACTGCGCCTTGATATTGCAGCCGGCGAAGAGAAAGCTCTCCAAAGCCGCGCTGGAAACCCTGGCTGTTGTGGCATATCGACAGCCCTGCACTATACCTGAGGTGGAAGCGGTGCGCGGAGTCGATGTTGGCGGGGTGATGAAAACGCTTATGGAACGCAGGCTGATTAACGAAGCCGGGCGCAAACAGGCTCCGGGAAGGCCGGTTCTGTATACTACCACGCAGGAGTTTTTAGAGTATTTCGGCCTGAATGATGTTTCCGAACTGCCGGATATCGATATGCTTGCGGTGGAGGCGGTGAAGGCCCTCGAGGCGCAAAAGGACTTGTTCAGCGAGGATGCTGCGCAGGACGACGAGACAGGCGTCGATGAGGAAGTCGGCAAATAATTCCGGGATGGATGCAGAATCCCGCGAATTTTGGTTATGCTTTAGTTGATATGCGTTGTTGCTCCTTCGGAATACCCTCAACAGACAACTTTGCGATTTGATGAAATTGGTTTTTATGAATATGTCGATTGCGCGAAGCCTGTGCCTGACAAACCGGGCCTTATTGATTATAGTATCGTTTTATGCGGTGATGATGATAACATCGGCGGCGGCTGCCAACGCCCCTGATATTGATGCGCTGGGCGCGGTGTTGATGGATTTGGACACGGGTCGGGCGCTGTATGAAAAGAACCCGCACCAGAGGCTGCCCAACGCCAGTACCACCAAAATTATGACCGCTATTCTGCTTATCGAGCATTGCGAGATGACCGATTCCATCGAGGCAAGCCAACACGCCTGCGCAACGCCTTATACGTCACTTCACCTTATGCCCGGGGAGACTATCAACGCGAAGGACTTGTTGACGGGCATGCTGGTGCGCTCAGCTAATGACGCATCGGTGGCGGCGGCAGAGCATATTGCGGGGTCTACGGAAAATTTTGCAAAGGCGATGAACGCCAAAGCGATTAGTCTCGGCTGCACGGATACGAATTTTGTTACGCCCAACGGGCTGCACGATCCCGATCATTATTCATCGGCTTATGACCTGTGCCTGATAACCCGCTATGCGCTGCGCTATAAGGAGTTCAACGAGGCAGTTAACACGCGCAAGTATCTGCTAAACAGCCGGTCGATGAATAAAGAGGATTTGTGTGTGTTCGCTAATAGCAAGTTTTTGCGGAGTTATCCCGGCGCGGACGGGGTAAAATCGGGTTATACCAGGCAATCGCGCAAGTGTTATGTGGGAAGCGTGACTCGTGACGGATGGAGGCTGATTTCCGCGGTGCTGGGCAGTTCGAACGCGAATGTCGATACCGCAGCCCTTATGAATTATGGATTTGCAAACTTCGAACAGGTCAGGGTTGTAGGAAAAAATCAGAAGTGCGGGGATGCTGCGGTGACGGGGGGACGCCGTGCTACGGTTCCTGCGCTGGCGGTTAAAGAGTTGAGGGTTCCGGTGGCAAAAAATGGGAGCAAAGTGACTACTCGCCTGGAATTTGCGGATATTGAAGCTCCCATCGCCAGGGACGCGAATGTCGGCAGGATTGTGGCGATGGTGGATGGGCAGCAGGTTGCATTCGCCGAATTGAAGGCTGGCGAAGAGATGGGAATAAGTTTGTGGAGACGGGCGCGCACTTTGCTTAAAGGATGCGGCATGGTGGTGGCGCTTGTGATTGCAGGTAGATATGGAAGACAGATTGCAAAAAATTCTCGCCGCCGCAGGCGTCGGATCGCGTCGCCACTGCGAAACTATAATCGCCGCCGGTAGAGTTGCAGTAAACGATGTGGTCGTCACTGAGCTTGGCACAAAAGCGGACCCGCAAAGAGATACGATCACTCTTGACGGCAAGCCTATAGGCTCGGCGGCTGAAAAAACGTATATTGTGCTTAATAAACCGCCCGGATATACGTCCACTCGATCTGATCCGCACGCGGAAAAGACGGTGATGGAGCTTGTGAGCGGCATTGGCGGGTATCTGTATCCGGTAGGCCGCCTCGATGTCGACTCCGGCGGGCTTTTGATTATGACAAACGACGGGGAGTTCACAAAACTGGTGAGCCATCCTTCTCATGAGGTCGAAAAGACCTATGTTGCGGTGATCAAGGGCAGAATAAAGTCGGTGGATTTGGATGCGCTGGAACAGGGGATAGAATTGGACGATGGGATGACTGCTCCGGCGCGCGTGAGGCTGATATCATCGTCGCCCAGAAATGGTACAAGCACGGTCGAGATGACGATACATGAAGGACGAAAGCGACAGGTGCGGCGGATGTTTGCGGCGGTCGGACATAAAGTCGAAAAACTGACGCGCACCAGGATCGGAAGGCTCGATCTGAAAGGTCTGCGTGAGGGGGAGTATCGCCGACTCACCAGACGTGAAATAGCTGAACTGCGCGAAAGCACGCGAAATAGAAAACGCGAAAGCTCGAAAAAGCAGATTTCTCGCTCTGCTCAAAGCGACGGGAACGTTAAAAGCCGTCGGTCGTCATCGCCCAAGTCGCAGCCCTGAACGTTTGACCAATAGCAGATGAAAAAACTTGTATGTCTGATAATTATAGCCCTTTGCCTGACGAGCGGAGCTTGTTTGGGCGATTATCCCGTGCGCGTTAAGGATGCGCGGGGAAAATCGGTGTTGATAAAAACCAAGCCGATGAGGATAGTATCGCTTGCGCCGGGCAATACGGAGATGCTCTACGCGATCGGGCTGACGAACCGAATCGTCGGGGTGACGCGCTATTGTGACTATCCTGCTGCGGCCAAGCAGAAGCCCAAGGTTGGGGATATGACGGTCGATATAGAAACGGTCGTCTCCCTCAAGCCTGACCTAGTTTTTGCGCACTCTGCTCTCAATTCGACTGCGATCCCGAAGCTGGAGAAACTCGGCCTGACCGTATTTGCCATCGATCCTAAAAGCCTCGCGCAGGTAGCCGACGATATTCGAACCCTTGGCAAAATTGCTGCTCGACCTAAAACAGCCGACCTTGCAGCGAGCAAAATGGAGTCCGCCATAAAAACCGTAAAAGCCGATTCCGCAAAAAAGCCCGCTCGTCGGGTGCTGGTCGTGGTGCAGTCCAGCCCGCTGTGGTCTGCAGGGCCGGGGACTTTTGTCGATGAGATGCTGAAGACCATCAGCGCGACCAATGTGGCTTACGACGCCAAGCCGGGGTTCGTGCCATTTTCGAGGGAGTTGGCGATATCGCGGAACCCGGATGTGATAATCAGCGGCCATCAACCCGATATCGCGTTTTTTAACAGAAGCCCTGAATGGAAAACTACCGGCGCAGTCAAAAACAAGCGCGTTTATGTCATCGACAGCGATATTATTATGCGCGCCGGCCCCAGGCTCGCGGATGGGCTGAAGGAAATGGCGCGCAAGGTTGACGGTTAAAGGGAGCGATTCGCAGACCGCTCCCGTCCTGATTCTATTCGCCGGTTAATGTTATCCCGCTGCAGGCAGCTCAGGCGATTGATTTGACCGCCTCGATGATATCCTCCACCGTCGGCACGCACGCGTCCTCCAGCGGCTCGCTCATCGGAATCGGACAGTCCTTTCCGCTGAGCATAACCGGCTGGGCGTCGAGGTAGTCGAATCCGGTTGCGCCATCCTCGAATTGATACTCCATCAACTGCCGCGTGATCTCCGCGCCGACTCCGCATCTCGGGTAGCCTTCGGATACCGTGACCAACCTGCCGGTCTTGCGAACCGATTTGGCTATTGTGCCGATATCGAGCGGATTGAGGGTCCTGGGGTCGATGACTTCGACGTGAATACCCTCTTTTGCAAGCTCATCAGCCGCGGCCATCGCGAAGTGCAGCATTCTGCAGTAGGCGACAATGGTCACATCGGTGCCGGTTTTTTTAATATCTGCTACTCCGAGCGGGATGATGTAGTCATCGTCCGGAACCGGCCCTGTGACTCCGGAGTACAGCACCTTATGTTCAATGAACAAAACCGGGTTATCATCACGAATGGCCGCCTTCAAAAGGCCCTTCGCATCATAAGGAGTTGCGGGCATGACGATATATATCCCCGGAATATGCAGGAACATCGCCTCGAGGCTCTCTGAGTGGTGGGCGGCGATCGATCGCCCTACTCCGCCTTCGGTGCGCACAACTGCCGGGACCCTGGTCTTTCCGCCAAACATATATCGGTTGTAGCCGAGGTTGTGTATAAGCTGGTCTGATGAGATGGTGAGGAAGTCGATATACATAATCTCCGCAATCGGCCTGATTCCTCTCATTGCGGCTCCGCCCGCGGCTCCAACTATGGCAGCTTCGCTGATGGCGGTGTCTATGACCCTTGCCGCCCCGAACTCGTCATAAAGGCCCCTTGTGGCGGCATAAGCTCCTCCGTAAAGCCCGACGTCTTCGCCCATTATGATTACGCTTTCATCGCGCTTCATCTCCTCGCGCTGAGCGTCGACAATCGCCTGGCCGTAGGATTTGATCGGCACGCCGTGTTTCTCTTCGACTGCCTTGATCTCCGAAGCCTTGAGCTTGGGCAGCGGCCCTGAAGCGATTGCGCGAACCTCGGCCTCGATCTGCTGGATTTTGGGCAGCACGACGGCCTCTGCCTTGATGTCCAATGCCAGTTTCACCTCATCGACGGGCACATAAACATCGTTGTAAAGCTCGCTTACATCCGGATATGGGCTGTCCATGCCGAATTTGGTGGCGTTTTCTATAGTTTTGGCCGCCTTTGCCTCTGCTTCATCAAGCTCCGCCTGAGTTGCGCCGAAATCTTTGAGCAGCCTTTTGCCGAGCACGGTAATCGGGTCTCGCTCTTTCCATTCCGACTCCTCTTCGCGTGTGCGATAAACGCGCTGGTCACTTGAGGAGTGGCCATACCAGCGGTAGGTTTTGCACTCCACCAGGGTCGGCCCATCGCCACTCCTCGCCCTGTCGATCGCCTCGCGAACTGTTTTCTTGACCTCCACAACATCCATCCCGTCGCAAATCGCACCGGGAATGCCATAGCTGGAGGCGCGTTCGGCGATATCGGCGATTCTGGAGGCCTGTCCGGCGCAGAGGTTGGATCTCTCGTGGAAAGGAACGCTCATGCCATAGAGGTTGTTTTCGCATATATAGACAATGGGAAGCCCGCACAGCAGGGTAGCTCCCATATTCAGCGCCTCATGGAAGCTGCCGGTGTTTGTGGCTCCGTCGCCGAAGTAGCACAACACCACTGCGCCGGTTCCTTTGAGTTTTTCCGCGAGGGCTGCTCCTGTTCCGATGGGAATATTGCCGCCCACGATTCCGGTGGAGCCGAGGTTGCCTTTTTCGACATCTGCGATATGCATCGAGCCGCCGCGTCCCTTGCAATATCCGGTGGCCTTGCCCATAAGCTCGGCCATCATTTTGTTCCAGTGATCCTGCCGGGCGGCTTCATCGGCGGCGTGCTTATTGCCCATAGCTCCGCAGTGACCGTGGCCCCGGTGGGTCGATGCGATAACGTCGCGGTCCTCGAGTTCTGAAACGGAGCCAACTGCTACGGCTTCCTGGCCTGCGTAGAGATGCGACGCGCCCTTGATTGTCCCGTCGCGCAGGAGTTTGTAGACAGTGTCCTCAAAAATACGAATCTCATGCATCTGGCGCAGATAGTCGAGCATCTCGGCTTTTGAAACTGACAGTTTATCAGGTGCAGATTTGGCAGCAGCTTTCTTCGGCATAATGATGGTTCCCCTAAAAATACGGCACGGCAGACAGCCGCGCAATGTGCTTTTTTTGATCGGCCGCTCAACACTCGGCCCGTGCTTATTCTACCCCCGAATAACCCAGCTAGTCAAATCGTGGCCGGTTGCCGGGCAATATCCTGATTGACCGTCTATTATCTGAGGTGTATTATTAGTCAAATGCGCGCGTTGTCTTTCATTTTGATACTTTTGGCGTTTGCGGCCGGCTCTGAGCTGGCTGGCGCGCCTGCAAACTTCACTTTGTGGTTGAAGGCTCATCCGCAGGCTATTGTGGCCGACGGACGCAGCCAGACGACCATAACTGCCGAGGTGCGAGATACGCGCGGCAACGCCGTCCCTGAAGGCACCATTGTTGAATTCACCACCAATTCCGGCACAATTGAGCGCAGCTCCCGCACCATTGGCGGCATAGCTCGCGTGCGACTGCAAAGCACGGTCACCGTCGGCACGGCTATGGTCTCGGCAGTGGTGATAAATGGCAATGCCGTAGGACAGATTCGAGTTGATTTTCTTGCCCTGGGCACGGAGATGTTCGACGAGTCATTCATAATTATATCCTCCAAAAGCCATCTGGGATGCGACACGGACAACCGCATAGTCGATGCAGCGGGCGGAGTTACAATAGTCCATCGAGGTTTGACCATCAATGCCGAGGAAGCGCAGATAAACCTCCGAACCAATGTATTGAGGGCAAAAAGCAAGACGGGCGGCGATAATATCGTCATAATGCGGGGAGAACAGCGACTGCAGGCGAGCCGTCTGTATTATGATTTCACATCTATGCGAGGCGTCCTGCTGGAACCTGCCGAAGAAGGCGCCGGGCGTATGGCCTTCAGAGGACGTGACTTGTTCGTCGAACCTGCCGCGGAAGGTGAAGATCAGAAGTACAACATGGACTATAAGCCCGTCGATGAGGCATCCATGTTCATAAAAGCGCAGAGCATCTTTGTCCGTCCCAGCGAGGAAATCAAGTTCAAAAAAGCGACTTTCTATATGGACGGATCCAAGATTTTGAGCGTGCCGATGCATGTAGTCAATTTGCGATCCGGCAGCAATGCGTTCAACCAGGCGCTGACCTATGGCACGGACGGCCTGCGCGTGGATTTGCCTGTCTATTATTCGCTCACACCCGCCAGCACAGGTGCATTGCGCATACGGCGAAGTGAGACCGGAAGCTGGGGATCATACGCGACCCAACCAGGCTGGCAACTTGATCTGGAACAGGAATACAATTCCGGCGGTTCGACCGAGGGATCCGTTTTGCTCAGGAGAATCACCTCCGCCAAAGACTGGGGGGCCAGATGGACGCAGCGCAAAGAGTTTAATAACAACTCTCAAATATACACCTATGTGGACTTCCCTTCACACCGCAACCTGTTCAGCAGCCTGCACTACAGCCGTTCGCTGCCAAATTATTCCCTCTCGGTGAACGGTCGCGTCAGCAAATACAGCCAGGGAAGCTCAGTTGGGACGGATGCTTATATACAGACTCGCTCGAAACCAACCCTCGGCGGGGCATTCAACTACTCGTTTTCAACAAGGATAAGCGCGCAAAGGGGACAATCTGACAGCTTTGGCAGCGGCGTCGGCCTGCAGGTCTATGGCAAACCCATCAAGCTGGGCGGGTTGGGAAACTTGAGCACATCGTTGATATCCGGCCACAATTGGGGCAACAACGGCGGCTCTTCTCTGGTGGCTGACGCCGGGATATACCGCTACTTCGGCCATTCGAATTCCGTGGGGCTGGACTACACCTATTCGTGGGCTAATTCCGGCAGCGGATATAGCCAGCACCGGCTTGGCGCAAACCTGAACCTGTCAGGAGCCGGCAAATGGACGATGTATGCATACGCGACCAAGGACCTCACCGAAGACAGCCTTAGCGCTTTCGGCTCCCTGCATTATGTCATAGCTCCGAGTTGGAGCTTCGGGGTGCTGGGGACATATCAGAAGTTCTATGATTACAGCTACCCTGAGGCGGAGTTGGCTCTGACCAGGATGATCGGCAGGCAGGATGTGAGCTTGATCTGGTCGTCATCGCGCAAACGCCTGCGACTCGAGTTCTCCGCATTCAGCTTTTAAATGTCCATTTCACACGAGTTGATATCCCCACTTGCCTCTGCGCAGAATCCGGCGATGAAAACTATTGCCAATGACCGTGTTCAGCTTGACCGGGAGTGATACTCGCTTTATCATGCAATTATGCCGGAATTCAAGATCAAGGCCGATTTTCAACCCACAGGCGACCAGCCGCGAGCAATCGAAGAGCTGGTTGATGGAGTTCGGACGGGGCACAAATTTCAGACGCTTTTGGGAGTGACCGGCTCCGGTAAGACCTTTACGATGGCCAACATCGTGCAGGCCATTCAGAGGCCGACCCTGGTGTTGGCGCACAACAAGACCCTGGCCGCCCAACTCTGCTCCGAGTTCCGCGAATTTTTCCCGGATAACGCTGTTGAATACTTCGTCAGTTACTACGACTACTACCTGCCCGAAGCTTATGTGCCGCAGACCGACACCTACATAGAAAAGGATTCATCGGTAAATGACGAGATCGACCGACTGCGCCACTCCGCCACGCAAGCGGTCATCGAACGCCGCGATGTGCTGGTGGTGGCCAGCGTGAGCTGCATATTCGGCATCGGGTCTAAGGAAAGCTACTCGGAGACTGTGCTGAATATGCGGGTCGGCGACACCTATGAGCGGCAGGACATCCTGCGCAGGCTCATAAACATGCAGTTCACCCGCAACGATATCGCCCTTGGGCGCGGCACGTTTCGAGTGCGCGGAGATGTGCTGGAAATTCAGCCGATAGATGAAGAGGTCATCACCAGAATTGGCTTTTTCGGCGATGAAGTAGAGAAGATAAGCGTGGTCGATCCCATTACCGGGGAAGCGCTTAGTTCACAGAAAAACCTGACCGTCTTCCCCGCCACACACTTCGTTTCATCGGTGGAAAATATCGAGCGCTCCCTTGTGGAGATCGAAGAGGAGCTTGAGGAGCGGGTCGCGTATTTCACCAAACACGGCCGGCTGTTGGAGGCGCAGCGCATCGAACAGCGGACACGATTTGACATGGAGATGCTCAGGGAGTTGGGCTATTGCAACGGGATCGAAAATTATTCGCGCATCATCGACGGGCGCGAGCCGGGCAGCACTCCGCACACTCTGGTTGAATATTTCCCGGAAGACTTCCTGTTGTTCATAGACGAAAGCCATCAGACCATCCCGCAATTGCACGGGATGCACGCAGGGGATCGATCGCGCAAAGAGGTGCTGGTGGAATACGGTTTCAGGCTGCCATCCGCGTTGGACAATCGCCCGCTGCGATTTACGGAGTTTGAGAAACTTATAAATCAGGCGGTATTCGTCTCCGCTACTCCGGGACCATACGAGGTCAAGCACAGCACTCGCGTCGCCGAGCAGTTGATCCGCCCTACCGGATTGCTCGACCCCGAAGTTGAAGTCAAGCCAACCGCAGGCCAGATCGACGACCTGATAGATGAGATCAAGAAGCGTGCCGAGCAAAACGAACGCATACTGGTGACCACGCTGACCAAAAAAATGGCGGAGGACCTAAGCTCATATTTGCTCGATTTGGGGTTGAAGGTGCACTATCTGCATTCCGAAGTCAAGACCATCGAGCGCACCGAGATATTGCGTGACCTGCGCTTGGGGGTCTATGATGCCATTGTGGGGATAAACCTGCTGCGAGAGGGATTGGATCTGCCGGAAGTTTCGCTGGTGGCAGTGCTCGATGCCGATAAAGAGGGATTTTTGCGTGACGAAAGATCGCTGATTCAGACAATGGGCAGGGCTGCTCGAAACGTGTCCGGCAAGGTCATTATGTATGCGGATAATATCACGGAGTCTATGCGCAGGGCCATCGAGGAAACCAACCGCCGCCGTGGCATTCAGATGAAATATAACGAGGCTCATGGAATTACTCCGACGACTATCGCCAAGGCGATCCGCGACCTTATAGACACCGGATCTACCGGCGCGACAACCGACAAACCCGGTAAACTGGCAAGACCGGAGGCGCTGGCTCTCGATGAGCTGTTGTCGCATATAACCCAGATGGAGCGGGATATGAAAAAAGCCGCAAAAGGCCTGGACTTTGAACGCGCCGCTGAGTTGAGGGATGAGATGGCATCGCTGAAGAAGTTTCTGCCGGACGCGACTTGGAAATCAAAGAGATAGCGTCAGGCAGAGAAATCGCATTACGAATTTTTGGAAGGTGTATTATATTTATTAAACTAACCTGCTATTACGGAGGTCTGATATGACCAGCAGAGAACGAGTGAAACGCTGCCTTGAGTTTGCCAACCCGGACCGATGTCCGATGAGTTTTCCCGCGCCGTATCCTCACGATTTTTGCGGAGCGGGTATTTCCGCTGACCCTGAGTGGAAGCCCTGGCGGACGTGGGATCTGCCGGATGGCGTCAAACAGTGGGAAGATGAATGGCACAACGTCTGGAAGTGTCTGCCCAATACGACCCGCGGAGAAGTTATCGAGGGCGTGATCAAGGAATGGGACGAGGTCGCAGCTTATCAGATGCCTCGCATGGACCTGCCCTCCCGATATGAAAATGCGCGAAAAAAGTTTGCCGAGCATCCGGATTTGTATCATCTCGGCAGCCTGCCGGGGTTCCCGTTTGCCATTATGCGTTATATGCGCACCGTTGAAACGTTTCTGGCGGATGTTCTTTTGTATCCCGATGAGGTCAACGCGCTGCAGCGCAAGGTGGTCGATATGCTGAAAGGATGCCTTGACCAGTGGGCGACCGCGGATTGCGACGGAGTTATATGGGCCGAGGACTGGGGCACGCAGGAGCGGC
>LSQX01325178.1_pt1 | contig 13855 bp, 11 predicted proteins | sample 654561 | NCBI WGS metagenome assembly LSQX01 (sample SAMN04489861, study PRJNA283612) | anaerobic digester metagenome | isolation source: 4 biogas reactors fed with cattle manure at either 37C or 55C with and... | place: Denmark: Kongens Lyngby | collected 2014 | reverse complement strand
TTCACTCGTTGCAAGACTCTATTTTTAATTCTCATTAAATTTCCCACATAAAGTAGCAGGTATTGTTGATTATTAGCTCGTTGTCTTCTCTGCCATTACTAAGGTCATCTATCAGGCTTTCAATTTCTTCGGAGCTTAACTCTCTGCAACTATATATTATGGCAATATTCAGTGCATTTGAATTTCCCAACGAAGCTGTAATGCAATTTCTTGAATTTTCTCTTACGATGAAGTTGTTTATTACTAGAGTTGTAGCCAGAATGTAATCAATAGTAATGGAGTAGGTGCCTGCTTCTATCGATGTTGAAACAAAGCCGTTGTTGTCTGAATAAATTGTAATATCAGTTTTATTGTTTTTAATTTTAATTATAGAAAATGGAATTACTTCCTCTTCTCTATTAAAAACTTGAACTGCCAAAATTCCATTGTTACCTATATTTAATACGGTGTCTGTTATATTAGTAGTATAAGAAGATTGCTGAGCTCTCAGCTCCAGCCTATATTCATGTTTGTATTCTTTTTGCCCGAATATAATTGCCGGCATAAAAAGAAATACTAATATGAGAAATCTTTGCATAAAATAGTTCATTTATTTATCCTAAAATACTTATAATTTACTTGTTTTCTGTGCTAATCTTTATAAATTAACACTCTAATTCTATTGAAAGTTTTCAAGTTCTGAAGCTTTATTGTAAAACCATTTGAGGTTTTATATGTTTTATTTGTATAATTTTCTTCGTTTTCGAAATGGGTATGTTTTCCAGCCAATTTCACAAATTGTTCTTCTAAAAAACTTATTGATTTTTTGAACAATTCATCACTTTGTTCTTGTAATTTTGCGTCTATTAAAAATGCTTCTTTCCATTCAATTAGTACTGCTCTTACCAAATCACTTTCTTTTGAAACATAATAGTCTATAGAATTTTCAATCAGTTTGTTATTGTACAAAAATACTTTAGCAGTATCTATTTCATATTTATTAGGATTAGGATAGTAGGATTCATCTATACCAAGATTGTATGTAGGCGTATTGTCGATAGCTCCCCATTCTAATTCTTTTTTACTAATATCATTTAATTTTAAGCTTCCTAAGTCTGACAAAATAATATTAAATCGTTTAATGAAAATACTTCCGTTATGAGCCATAGATTTAAAATTATCAGGTTTGGAACTTGTTTCTATAAATATAGTTTCATCCACACTATATTTTCTGAAATCTCTTAGACCAATATGATAAATCATATATGGCCAAATTTCTGTCGTTATGGCATTGGGAAATGTGCCAACATTTGAGGTCTCTTCATACTCACCATCTTCTTCACGCTTAATTTCAGATATGTAATCTAAAACTTGATCTGTGTAATTTTTCATTATTAGAAGTATTCTCATATTATCTTCTCTCTCTTGTTCTGTTGTTCCGCTGGTCCCATAGCAAAAATAAAATTCAATGGTGTTATCTTCACCTTTTTTCTCAAATAAGGCTTCCTTGTTTTTAGTGTCAACAATATCTTGAAAAGCTTCAAAAGCTATAATAGAATATTCGTAGTTAACAGAATCCACAGGATACAATTTTATGGTGAATTTTGTCCCCAAAGAAAATGAAAAACCACTTGCTGCTATGGTTGGAAGCTCCTGTGATTGAGCAATATATGCCATTGCTAAAAATATAATTGTGAAAATTTTTCTCATTTTTGTGTTTTTTTTGATTGTTATTATTGTCTTATATGCTCCTATAATTTGCTAACATCTTACTAATGGACAAATATAAAGAATGTTTTAATACAAATTATTCAGACAGTACAAACTGTTATGTTTTCTTTAATTTATCATGCAAGCTAAGTGTTCATCCCAGCCGTCACCGATGTAACCACCAAGGCACAGAGGATTTTCGTGTAAACTGTGTTATTTTGTCTTCGACAAAATAAATTCCAAAAAATATGCTTTCGTCTCTGTTTTAGGTGTTTTTTGTCAGAGACAAAAAATAATTAGCGTAGGCAACACCTCCGTGTCCTCTGTGATTTCTCCGTGTCTCCGTGGTTAAAATAAAAGCTATGTTTCAAAGTTTCCAATTTTCTATGTTTCAAGGTTTCAAAATTTCCATCTTTTAACTCATCAAAACAGTTTATGTTGTATTTTTTTATAATTTTGCAAACAAATTGAAAAATATGGGACTAAAATGTGGTATTGTTGGCTTAACCAACTCTGGAAAAACAACTCTATTCAACTGTATATCCAACACAAAAGCCGAAGCAACAAACTTTGCCTTTAGCACAAATAAATCCAATTTGGGAGTGTGTTATATTCCAGACACACGTCTTATGGAGATTGACCGAATAAAAAAAGCAGAAAGAATAATTTTTACAGATATGGAAGTGGTTGATATTCCCGGATTGGCAAAGGGCTCCAGTCAAGGCGAGGGGATAGGCAACTCATTCCTTGCCGACATTCGTCAGGTAGATGCAATAATTCATGTTGTTAGATGTTTCGACGACCCCAATATGCCACATATGGAAGGCTCTGTTGACCCCATCAGAGATATTGAAACCCTCGATTTGGAATTGCAAGTAACTGATTTAGAGCAGATTGAAAGGAAAATTGCAAGAACAGAGAAGATTGCAAAATCGGGAGATAAAGATGCAAGAAAAATCCTAGAAACTCTTCATAAAGCCAAAGAACATTTAGAAAATTTTGAAAATATTCGCTCTTTAGACCTAAGTTCAGAAGAGCAAAAACATATTGCTGATTTAATGTTGCTAACGCAAAAACCTCTAATGTTTGTTTGTAATGTTGACGACAGTAGTGCTAAATCAGGCAATGATTACTCTAAAGCTGTTGTTGAAAACCTAAAAGAAACAGAAATTCCTGTAGTGGTTGTTGCAGGAAAAATAGAGTCTGAAATTGCCGAATTAGAAGACGAAGAAGAACGAATGATGTTTCTTGAAGACTTGGGACTTACAGAACCCAGCGTGAATATATTGGTCAGAAAAGCTTACGAACTGCTAAATCTTATTTCATTCTTTACTGTTGGAGAAAAAGAAAACAGAGCTTGGACAATTAAAAGAGGAATGACAGCACCCAATGCTGCAGGAGCAATTCATAGCGACCTTGAAAGAGGTTTTATACGTGCCGAAGTTATAAAATATTATGACCTTATAGAGCTGGGAACAGAAGCCAAATGTAAAGAAGCCGGAAAAATGAGCGTAGAAGGAAAAAATTATATAGTGGAAGATGGCGATGTTTTACATATCAGATTTAATGTGTAAAAGGTTTTACAGTTTTATAACTATGATTTACTAGAAAAATAAAATCCCTAATAATACATACACTCTTTCAACTTATCTTCAATATGCATTTTCCCATATTGCTGGGCTGCTCTTAGGTCTTTACACATCAGCGTTTTATTGCCTAAGTAATTGTAAATCATAGCTCTACTAAAATAAGCATCAGCATAATCGGGCTTTATTTCTATGGCTTTGGTCAAATATTCTATAGCTTGATAATGGTCATTTCTATTGGAAAGCATCACGCCAATATAATAGTGCGATTCGGCACTATTGGGCTTATATTTCAAAGATTTTTCGAAGTGATAAATTGCACTATCCACATTTGATATGCTATACATTTTCAAACCTTCAACAAAATGCTCTTTATAGGCTTTTTCCTTGTCAACACAAGAAGTGGCTATAAACAAAAGTGATACAAATAAAAATAAAAGCTTACGCATAATAAATCCTTTTTTTACAAAAATAATCATTTTTGATAGTTTCCATTGCCAATTAAGATTACTTAACAAGGCTTTTTATTACGAAATCCAAGAAATTAAGCTCTTCAAAAGTCTATTTAACTTGCCATATGGCGGATAACGAAGAGAATAATCAATTAAAAACGATTTTTTCATCACACTTTTTCTATGGGATAATGTGTCGAAGCCCGCTTTTCCATGATATTTGCCCATGCCACTGTTTCCCACGCCACCAAAGGGTAATGATGTGGTAGTTATGTGCGATAATGTGTCGTTGATGCAAACGCCTCCAGACGAAGTTCTTGAAAGAATTGTCTTTGTAAAATCTGAGCTTTTTGAGAAAATATATAGTGCCAAAGGTTTGGGTCTGGAATTTATATATTCTATAACATCTTCTGTATCAGAGTATTCTATTATGGGCAAAATAGGTCCAAATATTTCATCTATCATCACTTTTGCGTCAGCTTTAATATTGGTCAAAATTGTGGGCTCAATATATTTTGCTTCGGCATTGGTTTTCCCGCCATACACTATTTCGCCCTCCAAAAGGTAGTTCTTAAGTCTGTTGAAATGTTTTTCATTAATTATGCGAGCATAATCTTTAGATATTTCTGCATTTTGACCATAAAACTCTTCAATTGCTTTTTTCAGATCCTTGATTAAATTCTCTTTTTGTTCTTTATGAACCAAAACATAATCGGGAGCGATGCAGGTTTGCCCAGCATTGAAAAATTTACCCCAAACTATTCGGCGAGCAGTGGTTTTTAGGGCTATATTTTTATCAACAATGCAAGGACTTTTTCCACCCAACTCCAATGTTACTGGCGTAAGGTGCTCAGCAGCAGCACGCATTACAATTTTCCCTACTGCCGAACTACCAGTATAGAAAATATTGTCAAATTTCAGTTTTAACAAGCTTTCCGAAACGGCAGCATCACCCTCAATAACTTTAATATAATTTGCATCAAAGTTTTCATTTATCAATTTGGCAATAATATTGGAGCTGTTTTCAGAAATTTCGGAGGGTTTCAAAATTGCACAATTTCCAGCGGCAATATTGGCTATCAAAGGCGAAATTATAAGCTGAAAAGGGTAGTTCCAAGGTGCTATAATCAGCACCACACCCAGAGGTTCAGCCTTGGTGAAGCTATATCCCGGCTGGTGCATAAATGGAGTTTTTACAAATTCGGCCTTCATCCATCTTTTTAAATTCTTAATGGCAAAATCTAATTCCATTAAGCTTATTTGAATTTCGGAAAAATAATTTTCAAAATCAGGCTTGCTAAGGTCTTCTTTAACAGCATCTAAAATTTGTTTTTCATAATCAATTATTAATTTTTTAAGCTTTTTAAGCTGAAAAATTCTATATTTGTACTTTAAAGTGTTTCCAGAATTGAAAAACTCTCTCTGTCGATGCAAAATATTTGAAAAACTCATACTATATTTTTTAACAAAAGTAATGATTTTATCCGTATAATTGTGGTGTAATATTAAGTTTAAACTTATAAAATCAGAAAGTTATGAAGCATAAACATAATAAGAAATCAAAAAATATTAAACAGAATCTTCCAAGTGATAAAATGGATTTTTCGGATAAATTTGATCTCTTTTTTGAAAAACATTCAAAGCTATTTCTAATTTTAAGTTTGGGTTTTACTCTGATTTTTTCCTTTCTACTTTTTGATCTCCGAGTTAGCGATGGTGGCGACGATTCGGCATACATTGTTAGGGCATATAATTTTATAAAGCAGGGCGAATTTCCATCTTTTCAAGGTCCCCTTTATCCCATTGTTTTGTCCCTGTTTGTGGCAGTTTTTGGGGTGAAATTGGGGGTTTTAAAAGTTGTCTCACTTTTGGCAATGGTAGGGCAGGCTTATTTTCTCTATAAGGCTTTCTACAAGCGTATTCCAGCCTCAATTCTTTTTCCATCGCTTTTAGCAATTTCACTCTCAACTTCCATGCTATATTTTTCAAGCCAAACATATAGCGAAGCCTTTTTTATGCTCCTACAATCTATATTTTTCTTTCTATTCTTTAAATATTTTATCGATTTTTCTGAAAAATACGAAATGAAAAAAGATTATAAAAAGCTAGTACTCTTTGGGTTATCTGCTTTTGCCCTAATTTGGACCCGAAATGTGGCTTATGGGCTAATTGTAGTCCTTATCGCATATTTTATCCTTAGTGGTGAATGGAAAAAGATACTCTATTCGCTTGCTTCAATTTTCGCCATGGCAATACCATTTGAGCTTATAAAAAAGGTTTTTTTCTCAGCCGATACTTTGCAAATAAAAGAGCAATCTTCAGGTTTTATGCTAAAACACTACTACAATCCAGCTTTGGGAAATGAAGATTTTATGGGCTTTGTGGAGAGGTTTTTTACAAATATAAAGTTGTATCTATCCAAACATCTATTCACTTTTATGGGGTTTAAGCCTGTAAATTCGCCGCAACCAACTGAAATACTTGGTTTTATAGTTGTGGCACTTCTTGTATTGGCATTTATTTTCGTTCTAAAAAAGAACAGATATTTGCTTTTTACCATTATCTATCTAACAATAATGTATGGCTTAACCTTTATCCTTGTGCAAACACATTGGGATCAGGCCCGATTAATAGCACCCTTCTACTTTCTTACAATTTTGATGATGTCGGCAGCATTTTACTATTTGTTGAAAATGAAGGCATTTAAAAAGTTTCAGTTTCTATACTTAATTCCATTAGTAATTGTCATTTATCTCTCTGGTAGTCGAGCGGTTGAGACTTCCAAAAATCATTCCAAGGCACTGAAGGCTCATCTGGCAGGAAATATTTTCTACGAAATGACACCCGATTGGGCTAATTTTATAAAAATGAGTCAGTGGGTGGCAAAAAATATCGACAAAAAAGAGGTTGTAGCATCGCGCAAACCCGAAATTGGTTTTGTTTACAGCGGAAGAAGCTTTCATGGAATTTATAATGTAACAAGTTTAGACCCAGAAGATTTGGTGCAAGGCATTGAAAAAGAGGGGTTTGTGCCAATTTCTATTGATATAAGAGGTATCGATACAGACCTAAATATTCAAGATTTTCATTTGAGAAATAGTAAGTTTTTACACTATTATCTCAATGCAGGTCTGATAGATGAATATGGCAGAACGAATCAGTCGCATGTGGTTTCTGTTTATCTTTTCCCAGATAGCCTTATGGCTGAAATTGAAGCTCAATTAACTGATTATGAGATAGAAACGACAGATGTAATTCAGGTTATGAAAAAAGTTCAGGATGAAAATTGGACCTTTGCCATTCATAGTCCAGATGAACTTTTGGAAGAAATTAAAGAATTTAATGTGAAATATTTTATCCTTGCAAGTTTGCGAAAAATAGAATCCAATCCACAAGAGGGAATAATTACTACTTTGCACAGATATTTGTATTTTATACAATTAAAATATCCTAATTTTTATACACCAATTCACACCATTGGAACCACTGAACCCACAACTTTGGTAAGATTAAACTATTAAAAAATGTCTATTAAAAATCACTTCGAAAAACAAGCCTCTACTCGCATAAAATATAGAAAATCCAAAAGATATTATTGGGATTCCATCACATCATATATCGATTATTTTATTCATCCCGATTATTCAGTTTTGGAGTTGGGATGCGGTACAGGAGAACTTTTAAATAAAATAAAATCTAAGGATAAGCTTGGAATTGATTTCTCTGAAGCAATGATTAAAAATGCCCAAGAGCAGTTCCCAGAGATTGATTTTAGGCTAATGAGTGCCGAAAATTTGGAAATTAATCGAAAATTTGATGTGATAATTCTTTCCAATTTAATTGGTCATTTAGACGATATTCAATTGGTTTTCAGTCAGTTACATAAAGTGTCGCACTCGCAAACAAAAATTATTGTTAGTTATCACAACTCTTTGTGGGAGCCACTGATTAGTTTGGCAGAGTTTTTCAGATTAAAGCGTAAAACCCCACGTCAAAGTTGGCTTTCAGCAAAAGATATTTCAAATTTGCTCTATCTTTCTGGTTTTGAGGCATATAGGCACGCTCGAAAAATGCTAATCCCATATAATATTCCCATAATTTCGTGGTTTGTAAATAAATATTTGGCAATGTTGCCCGGCTTTAACGCACTCTGTTTAAATAGATTTGTTTTTGCCTGTCAAATGCCCAATTCTGATGATTTTTCGCAAAAATATACAACTTCGGTGGTAATTCCGGCTCGCAACGAAGCAGGAAATATCGAAAATGCAATTATGCGAATGCCGAAGTTTGGAAAAGAAGTGGAAATTATTTTTGTGGAAGGAAATTCCACCGACAACACTTGGGACACAATTCAGAAAGTTGCAGAAAAATATTCACAAACCCATAATATTAAAATTTGTCAGCAGGACGGGAAAGGGAAGGGTGATGCAGTTCGCAAAGGCTACTCCATTGCCACAGGCGATATTTTAATGATATTGGATGCCGACCTAACAGTGCCACCCGAAACATTACCTAAGTTTTATGATGCTCTGGCAAGTGGCAAAGGCGATTTTATAAATGGTTCCAGATTGGTATATCCGATGGAAAAAAATGCTATGCGTTTTCTAAATATGTTGGGAAATAAAATGTTTAGTTTGGGGTTTTCGTGGATGTTGGAACAGCAGATAAAAGATACACTTTGCGGAACAAAAGTTATGTTCCGACACGACTATCTAAAACTTGTAGAAAACAGAAACTACTTCGGTAATTTCGATCCTTTTGGCGACTTCGACCTGATTTTCGGTGCTTATAAATTAAACCTGAAAATCATAGACTTGCCCGTTAGATACAAAGAGAGAATTTACGGAGACACCAATATTTCTCGCTTTAAACATGGATTGGTTCTGCTCAGAATGTGGTTTTTTGCCGCTGGTAAAATTAAATTCAGAATTTAAAAATCTTAAAAATCAACGGCTTTTACAAGGCTTTAATTATCAGTAAATGAACAAAAATCCATATATTTGCAAAAAATATATTTATGAAACGAAATTTTATTTTTCTACTAATTATCACTCTGATGGCGGTTTCGTGCCAGCAGTTGTCAGTTATCCATTTGGAGCAAAATCAAGAGGATAAACAGAAAAATGGCATTATTTATAACCTTCCTAAAACAGCTTTTTTGATAAATGTTGATGTGGAAAAAAACATAAGCATTAAAGGACCTTATGCCGAACATGCTGATAAATATTTGGGGTTAAGAAATGTAATTAGTTCTAATACAGAGTCTTATGTGATTAAAAATATTGAAATTGAAACTGTTTTAATTCCCGATACTTCGCAATATTATCTAATTCCTATGCCATCAAAATTTAAGAAAAATGATGATTTTACTTATATTTTGAATGATAATTTAGGTTTTGAAACTGTGGGATTAAATTTGGAAAATAGAGATAATAAACAAGCCAGTTTTGAAATAAATACAAAACCACAGTCGTATCCAAATTTGTTCAAACTTTATGCAGACAATTCGCAAGTAGAGCGTATCGACACCGTTTATGAGCTAGTGCAAATGGACTCAATTGTTATGTCGAAACCCATAATTAAAAGATCTTTGGTAACAAAAACTTTAGAACAACGTGCCGAGGAAGCAGCAGATTATATTCTTAAGTTTAGGATGAAACGCTTCGAGCTTTTAAGTGCATATCAGGAAGTACCTTATTCTAAAGAGGCATTTGAATACCTCACAAGAGAACTAGAAGATACTGAAAATAAGTACCTTGAGCTATTCACTGGGATAAATTTGACTGAAATAAATTCACATCAATTTATACTTGTCCCAGAAAAAAATGATAGAAATTCTAATGTGAGAATATTTGGATTTTCTACCAGCGAAGGTATCACCGATATTGACGACGTGGATAGTGAAATCTACTCCATTGAGTTTGAGTCGCTGTCGAGTTCGGATTATTTGGACACCTTAATTGTTAATAATATTAAAGCTTCCAAAAATAGAGGATTGGCATATCGCGTGCCTGAATTATGCAGAGCACACATAAGTGTTGATGGAGAAGCAATACCGCAATTCCATAACTTTCAGATACTTCAGTTCGGAAACATACACCATTTACCAGCAAATAAAGTACAAATAATGTTTAACGAAAACAGTGGAAGTCTTAATTATATTCGGTTAAAAAAATAAAATTACTTTTTTGTTGAACAAAATCAAACTATCTTTGGCAGCTTAAAATATTAATGATGGACAAGAACACAATTATTGGATTAGTTTTAATTTTTTTACTTTTTATAGGATTTAGCATGTACACTGCTCCCTCGAAAGAGGAGAGGGAAGCGGCAATGCGTAGCCGCGATTCCATAGCCCAAGTCTTGGAAGAAGAGAAACGCATAGCCGACTCACTATATGTTGTAGAGCAGGAAGAAGTAGAAGTTATCGAAGTTGTAGGTGATGACGCAGCTGTTGTGGCTGTTCAGGCGGGAAGTTTTACCCAAAATACAACCATAGAAGAGCAAGAAATTGCAATAGAAAATGAGTTGATAAAATATACCTTCACTAACAAAGGTGGACGCATTAAAAAAGTTGAACTGATTGATGTTAAAACCTTTGATGGTCGCCCATTGGTGCTTTTTGACGAGGATGATTCTCGATTTAGTTTCTCATTCTTTTCTAACAGTATGTTGGTTGAAACCGACAAAGTTTTCTTTGAATTACAAAATGATAATTTACCAGAGAAAGTTTCAGGAAATGATAGTGTAGTACTTGTATATCGCCTTTTTCCATCAAATGAAGTGGCATTAAATGAAGAGGAGGTTTTGTCGGAAGTAGAAACTTCAGAAAATATTCAAATTCCTGATAGAAGCAGCTATTTAGAACTAAGATATGTTATTCGTGGAAACGACTATATGACTCCCATGTCATTGAATCTCAGTAATATGAGCGGTGTTATTCAAGCTAATTCTACGAGTTTAGATTTAGTTTGGGAAGCAGATATCAGACGTTTGGAGAAAAATCAGAAATATGAGGGTATGAACACCACCATATTTTATTATGATGGTAATGATGTGGATAAAATTTCTGAGAGCAAACTTGCCAAAAAAGATTTTACTACAAGCTTAAAATGGGTCTCTTTTAAACAACATTTTTTCAGTGCAACACTTTTGGCTTGCGAAGAGAATTTTGAGAGTGGAGATATTGAAACCCAAAAGGTTGACAATGAAGAAGAGTATCTGAAAAATGCCAGAACAAATTTAATTATACCCATAAAGTCATTAGATGACGCCAGCTTTAATATGCAATGGTTTTTTGGTCCAAACAAATACTCAATTCTAAGTTCGTATGACCAAAAAATGGAGCGTCAAATACCCCTTGGTTGGAGTTTTGCTCCCATCAGTTGGATTAATAGATTTGCTGTAATTAAGGTGTTCAATTGGTTAGAAAACTACGGAATAAGCTACGGAATTATAATATTAATATTGACGGTAATATTAAAATTAGTACTTCTTCCTATTGCGTATAAAACTTATATGTCGTCGGCAAAAATGCGACTTTTAAAACCAGAAATAGAAGCCATTAATGCCAAATATCCCAAGCAAGAAGACTCCATGAAAAAGCAACAAGCCGTGATGGCTTTGCAAAAGAAGGCGGGTGTGAATCCCATGGCGGGCTGTTTACCCATGCTTTTGCAGCTACCCATACTGTTGGCAATGTTCCGATTTTTCCCCACTTCGTATGAATTGAGACAACAGCCGTTTTTGTGGGCTACCGACCTTTCGTCATACGACTCAATTTTAGACTTACCTTTTAGTATCCCTTTTTATGGTGATCACGTAAGTTTGTTTACTTTGATGATGACGCTTGCAACACTACTCTATACCCATTTGAATAATAAAATGATGAATACTGGTGCCCAAAATATGCAAGCAATGAAGGTGATGATGTACTTTATGCCAGTTATGTTTTTGGGTATCTTCAACAACTATTCGTCGGCATTAAGCTACTACTACTTCTTGGTAAATATGATTACGTTTTTACAAATGTTTGGATTTAGATATTTGGTAAATGAAGACAAGCTTAGAGCCAAAATGGAAGCCAACAAGCAAAAGCCTGTGAAAAAATCTGGTTGGGCAAAACGATTAGAAGAGATGCAAAAACAGCAGCAACAGGTACAACAACAGCAAAAGAAAAGAAGATAAACTGTATAGAAGAATTAAAATTTAAATAGCACTAATACAGATATAAAATCGGTATTATATAGCTTCTGATTTATTTTTCATAATTTGATAAAGCAAATCTCTGGCTCTAAAGAGTTGAGCTTTAACGGTTCCAAGAGGAAGATTTAGCTCGGTGGCAATCTCCTCATAAGTATATTCACTAAAATATCTCAACTCGACCAAAGTGCGATAGTGTGGTTTAAGTTTCTTAACCACCGAACGCATCACTTTTCTTTTTTGCTTCTCAATGTAGTTTAGTTCAGGGTCAGGATCGTTGCTTTCAATTTGCAATGAGTAGTCGCTTTCAGCATCATCGTATGGGGAATCTATAGAAATAATTGTGTTCTTTTTTTTTCTCATAAAATCGATGCAATTGTTGGTGGCAATTTTAAAAAGCCAAGTGCTAAAAGCGTAGTTTGGTGAATATTTCGAAAGATTATTAAAAGCTTTTCCAAAGGCTTCTATGGTCATATCTTCGGCATCGTATGGGTTGTTGGTCATTTTTAACAACATGAAATATAGTGAATCTCTGTAGTTTTCCATCAACTGTGCGTATGCTTTTTGGTCTTGTTCATTCACGGCTTTCAAAACCAAATCATAATCGCGTTGTGCTTTTTCTGTTAAGTTTACTTTTATTTCCATACGTTCTCTTTAATAATATAATTTGAAAACATCCAAATAGGATTTAATACTGAAAAATAGAAATCGTATATAGGTGCACGAAACCATAAGCCTTTTTCTTCCAATTTTTTTGCTGATTTATAAAATATAACCAATTGCGAAGATAGTCTAAATATGTATATGAAACCTATAATTGAGCATAAAAAATAATTTGAGAAGGAAAAAACGACTGCTATTATTGTTAAAACATGAAATAAGAAAGCACTTAAACCATAAGTTCCTGTACGGATTTTGGTGCTAAATTTATAATGTTTACTGGCTGCTAAATGTCGTTTTTTTTGCCTAAACCACGACTTAAAATTCCTTGGAGGTATTGAAACTGTATGTGCATCACTGGAAATAGAAATGCTTGTATTGCGTTTGTGGGCATACTTATTTACAAACAAATCATCATCTCCAAAAGGTATTTTGTAGTGCGAAGTGAGACCTTTGTTCTTTACAAAAATATCTTTAGTATAAGACAAATTCCTGCCAACCCCCATATATGGTCTTCCGCCGATAGCTGCCGAAAGGTATTGAATGCCAGTGTGTAAGGTGTCGTAGCGAACAAGCCTGTTTAGAAGTCCAGGTTTTTTTTCATACTTGCCATAACCAAGAACAAATTCAGTTTTTTCGTCGGCATATGCAGACATCATCCCCCTAATCCAATTTTTTGATTGAGGATAACAATCGGCATCGGTGAGAAGTACAACAGGGTTTTGAGCCAATTTTATACCCACAGAAAGTGGGAATTTCTTCCCTCGAACAAAGCTCACAGTACGGTTTGTTTTTGCCACTTTAAAATGTGGATATTTAGCCTTTAAATCAATGAGCAAAAACTCTGTATTATCGTCAGAATCATCGTTTACAAGAATGACTTCATAATTTGGATAATCTTGTTCCAAAATCATGGGCAAGAACTCTCTAATGTTCTGAAACTCGTTGTGAGCACACACAACTACCGAAACAGCTTGCAAATTTGTATCCGATTTTTTTTCTTTATAAAAAGCCAATTTTCGGAAAAATATCCAGTAATAAATCATCTGAATTAGGAATACAAAACTTAGAGCATAAATTATTATTGCCTGCGGTGAATATGGCTCAAATGAATATATAAATTCAAGAATGTTGTTATACATAATTTCCTAATCAAATACAAAGTTAAAGTTTCGATAGCAAACCGCCATCATTAGTAGAGTTGACTTATTAACATAGAAAAGTTTATAGTAGAGGAAATTGATACATAAGTAGATAATAATATTG
>LSQX01276326.1_pt1 | contig 13855 bp, 8 predicted proteins | sample 654561 | NCBI WGS metagenome assembly LSQX01 (sample SAMN04489861, study PRJNA283612) | anaerobic digester metagenome | isolation source: 4 biogas reactors fed with cattle manure at either 37C or 55C with and... | place: Denmark: Kongens Lyngby | collected 2014 | reverse complement strand
CGGACTCGATGCTTACACCAACAAGCAGGTTGCAGGCGTTGCCGGCGCCGGCGCACCATCGTCATCCGCCTCGGTCGACCTTCTGTTGGAAGAGGCCGTGCTTAGCCACATGGATGATTTCAATGGCCAGCTTATGACCTTCTTTGACGATATGTTCAAAAATGGCCGTGAAGTTAAACTTGTAATAAGGGTTTGGGACAACGCCGACGTGGACCTTGAGCAGGATTTTGATGCTGACGGCACCTACGACATGCTGAGTTTTCACATCGAAAACTGGATGGCCGAAAATACCGTTTCCGGAAGATTTTCGACCGTGGACGCCACCGGAACCATGATGCGCTTTGAGCAGGTTCGCATCCCAACCACTTTTACACACAATGGCCGTGAAATGGCTATGGACACCCGCAGATTTGCCGCCAACCTCAACAGATACCTGGCTGGCGAACCTTTCAATATCGAGTCGAAAATTTATCAGCGTGGGCTTGGCGAGGCCTGGCTGATTATTGGTGAAAGATAATTTTTAAAAAAAACAGAGGTATGAAATTTTTAAGAAATACAATAGCCGCAACCTTGATGGCAATGATGCTTTTCAACTTTGCAAACGCACAAAACTATTCCGGGAAAAGCGACGACCATGCCAGAATAGCCATTGCACCGGTAATCCCCGAAGCGTTGATGAAAATGCCACAGGGTGCTCAGGAGATGTTGCTTGGCAAAATGCGGCAAATGATTGGCCTGAACGGATTGAGTGCCCTGGACGACGCCCCGCTTTTCGTAATGAATCCCGAACTGATGATTATCAGCAGCGACGTAACGCCCACCACGCCTGCCATGTACACCTACAACATGGAATTGGTTTTAAATGTAGCCGACCGCTACTCCGGAAATGTGTATGCCACAGCAACGCAAGCCCTCAAAGGTGCCGGAAACACCGAAACGGCTGCCTACAATTCGGCCTTTAAGCAAATCGACCCACGCAGCGGGAAGTACAAAGTGATGCTCGAAAAGGGCAAGGAAGCCATCATCGAATATTACAACACACAATGCGACCTTGTGATTTCGAGGGCCAACAGCCTGGCTGCTCAAAAAAAATATGCCAATGCGCTGGCATTGCTGAACTCCGTTCCGCCGGTTTGCCGCGAATGTTTCGATAATGCCAACGAAGCTGCTGCAATCATTGGCGCCAACACGCCCGAAACCACCGTCGCGGTTACTTCCGAAAACAATACACCCGATGGTGATGGCCCGGTTTACTCGTCGCTTGACGCGGTTGATCTGGGTGATAATTTGTATTTGAGATATAAACACGGCAAAAATGTAGGTGTAAAAACCATGCTTTATTTCGAACTCATCAATAAAAATGAAGAAGATGTCGATTTGAAAATTTACCGGATTTATCAAACCATGCTCATCAACGAAAAGGGCGACGAGGTGAAAATTGATCAGATGATGATTGCCTCAAAAAAAGGCTCCAACTGGATAGAAGCCACCCTGATTCCCGATGTAAATACAGAGCTTATCTGTGAATTTCCAAAAGTTAAGGAGGTGAAGTTTATCAAGTTCTTTATCAAAGAAAACATCTTCAAATTCAAAAACCTTCCAATAACCAATTAATTCCGCACCATGAAAAAAATATCACTTGCCACCTTGTTTCTACTTTGCCTTTCGACGGTAGCTGTGGCGCAATTTAAAGTTGTGGAAGATAGCGGGAAAAAACCCGGCTGGACAATGAGCATGGAGCGCGGTTCGATTATTGGCATCGGCGGCGGGCTATCCATTGAAGACGCAAAAGCCAACGCTCTGGTAAATGTTAAAGCCCAGATTGTAACTTCGGTTGCTGATTATATTTCTGCCTCTTCGGTTTCGAAAAGTGAGGAAATTACTGCCGACAAGTTTTCTCAGCTTTATCAAAGTTATTCTGAAGTAATTACCACGCAGTCAGGCAAACGTGATTATCTTCAGGGAATTTCGGCTGCAAAAGTTGATGATTTTTATTGGGAAAAATCTGCCAACAAAAAAACCAATGAAGTTAAATACCAATATTTTGTAAAATACCCGTTCACTACTTTTGATCTTGAAGAATTGGTAGCTGATTTCCGCGAAAAAAATGAGCAATTAACTGCCGAAATGAACAAAGCCCTCGATTTGCTGGATGATTTTACTTCCGTCGAAGAGATCTTCCAGGCGCAAAGCCAGCTTGCAAAACTGAATGAGATTTTTATTGATGAGCGAAAAATCAAATGTCAGACCGGAATTGAGAAAGGCAACGCTTTGCTGGCTTCGGCTTATGTGGCCAATGCCGGAAGCGAATTGGGGTTGGTGCGTTACAGCCTTAAAATTGGCGAAAGGGCAGTGCGCTATGCCAAAAAGCCGGTTATCAGCTCCAACTGCGCCAGGATTGAAGATAGAAAGTTGGGCGAAATGGTTTGCCAGGTGAGCTATCTTTATGACGAATGCTACGCCGAACCCGGAAATAATATCAAGGTTTCTTACACCATCGCCAACAACAAAGCCGAGAAGGAATTTTATTTTGATGTTGCCGAAAACAAAGCCGAACTCGTCATCAGCGGCAACATCCGCATTGAGGGCGGGAACGTAAATGGCGATCTGGTTTCATCAGCAGTTTGTGTAATTCCGCTGCTTTCAAAATTTGATAGTCCGGTGGCTGTTACCAAAGTAAATCTGGAATGGAAAGAGAGCGGTATTGTGGTGGAGGTGCCGCTAAATGCGGTTTACAACGGCAAAGGCCAGCATGAACTTAGGTTTGAAATTCCAAAGGAGCTGCCCGTCTCAAAAATTTCGACAGCCACCAACCCACTTCTAAAGCTCAATGGCAGCATCATCTACAACTCTGTCAACACCGGCAAGAGCGCTGCAATCCGCATCTACAGATATGACTATACGACGGGTTGGTAAAATTTGTTGATTTATTCGTGAAAAGGCAGGGAAATCCGTAGCCCATTTATTAAATCCGTAGCCCGGGCATTTATGCTCCGTAGATTGAAAGAATCAATTATTCCTACGCCACCTTGCGATAGCGCCACACGGCCAGCGAGAGCGTAATTACCCCGAAGATGGCCAGCGCCGCCACCGGCTGAAGGATGTCGGCAAGTCCTGAGCCTTTGAGCGTCACCATGCGGATGATGCGGATGAAATACGCCAGCGGGTTGATGACGTTGATGGCTTGCGCCCACTCGGGCATGCTTTCGATGGCCGTAAAGAAGCCGCTCATCAAAATAAAGACTACCATAAAAAACCAGGTGAGAAACATCGACTGCTGCATGGTGTCGGAGAGGGTGGAAATAATAAGTCCCAGGCCGAGGATTGCCAGCATAAAAACCGAGGCCACGCCAAAGATAAGCCAGAGGCTCCCCACGATGGGCAGGTCGAAAATCAGCCGCGCAAACAACAGCCCGAAAGCCAGCTCAAACATGGCGATGATCCAAAAAGGCAGCAGCTTGCCGGCAATGAACTGGTACTTTCGGATGGGCGTTACGTTGAGCTGCTCGATGGTGCCGGTCTCTTTTTCGCGCACCACGTTCATCCCCGAAAGGAAAAACCCGACGATGGTCACCAGCAGCACCAGTATGCCCGGCACCATGTAGGTTTTGTAGTCGAGGCCGGGGTTGTACCAATACGAATAGGTAACGTCGATGGGCATCACCGGGCGCCGCCCCATGTGTGAGGTCACCAGCGCCAGGTTGTAATCTTTGAGGATGGCGCTGGTGTAGGCATTTATCAATCCCGCCGAACTGCTGTTGATGGCGTTGATCACCAGCCCCACCTCCGCCCGTTTTTCGTTGTTCAGCTCTTTTTCAAAGTTGGGCGGTATTTCTATAATCAGGTCGGCCAGGCCTTTTTCTACCATTTGTTCCGCTTGCTGGTAGCTGTCGGCGTAACTGCGGAGGGTGTAAAACGAGGAGCCTTCAAACTTGCGGATCATCTCGCGCGAGCTAACCGAGCGGTCGTGGTCCACCACCACCGTGTTGATGTTTTTGAGATCGAAAGTGGTAGCGTAGGCCAGGATGAGCAGTTGCACCAGCGGCATCACAAAGATGATGGGCAGCATCGTGCGGTTGCGGAAAATCTGGATAAACTCCTTTTGCAGCAAAAAAATGATCGTCCTCATCCTACTTTTAATAATTCAAAATTCAAGATTCGAGATTTATTTTTTAATTCAAAATTCCTTTCTACTTCCGAGCTTCTTCTCTTCATCACATGCCGGAATAGAACACAGATGACACGGATTAAACAGCCTGCCCCGCCTTAAGCGGGGGATTTGCACTGTTTTTTCTTTATCCGCGTAAATCAGCAAAATCCGTGTCATCCGTGTTCCTGGTTTATGCGTTTTCAATAATTTCAATTTCTTCTTCGGTCAATTCGTAAAGCTGGTAAACCAATTGGTCTATCTGGGCTTCGAGGGCGGTGGTGTCAGCAGAAGGATTATGTTTTTTTGTTTCTAAAATCATGTCCACTAAAACCTCGACTTTCTTCTTTATTTCTCCATTTTCAATTGCTATCGGGATTTGACTAAAATACTTCCAAATGAGTTGATAGCCATTTTGAATGGCTGTGCAATACTTTGAAATAAGCCACCAGCCCATCTTTGAGTTCAAAATCCCCAAGAGAACTTTGTCGTCAGAAGGAATAAACCACATGGAGTTATTGCAATACAAACCTTCTTCATCATAAATAAAACACGGCTTTACCTGAAGCACCTGATACATTATCTTTGGGTTTTCAAATTTGTCATAATAATCGCAGGATCTCAATTCCCACCAAAAGTCTCCTTTGTCTGTTCGTTTCTCAGCTTTACTCCTATGATTTAATAAATATCTTGCAATTGAAGGATAGTTTGAATAAAACCATCCCCAGGCATCATCATATTCCATAGTGCCGTATCTTGGAGTAGGCTCGCTTAAATAGTATTTATTATCTACTTCAAGATTCCTCCTGATAGTAAAGCCTTTAGGAACTAAAATCAACCAATAACTTATTTCCACACCTGAATATGGCTTTATATTTCTACCTAAAACAAATGGCTTGATCAAACTTTCAGCTTTATAATCTTCTTTTATTAGCCGGTCTTTAGTTGCTTCATCAATTACAAATGCTTCGGTTAGACCTGTTAGAACGCCTCTTTTCGCACCTTCCTCAACATAATCCTCCAGCTTTTTACCTTTTAAAATTGCTTTTTGCAAAAGGCCTTGATCTTGAGCGTTGGAAACCACCCAAGTTTCATCGCTAAGCGAGTTATGTTTTATTGTATTGGCCACATTTGACACGTAGGCAGGGAAATTAGTGATAAAATTAGGTGTGTTGATTTTCGCTGTTCTAAAAGCTCCTTTAGCAGATTCTTTACTCGCCATTAAAATACATGGGTAGGTTGTTGCTTCATCAAAAACCTGAAAATCGCCAAAGTCAATAATTTCAATGAGGTTTTGTTTCAATAAAAAATTTCGGGCAGGTTTCCCGTATCCTGATTGCATAAATTTATTGGGCATAATGAATGTGAATACTCCTTTATCTTTCAATAAAGCAAATCCTTTTTCAATAAAAAAAATATAGACATCCGCTGTGCCGGTATAGAGTTTGAATTGAGCTTTAAAATACGGTTTTTGTTCCTTAATTTCCTCCTGTCTGATGTACGGCGGATTCCCAATCACCACATCAAAACCAATAAAGTCCCCGCCCTCATTGAGTACTTCGGGAAATTCAAAGCGCCACTCAAAAGCGTTTTCATAAATCTTGTTGGCTTTTATCGCTTCTATTTCGGCTTCCAGCTTTTTGATTTGTTGGGTAAGCGTCTCTACTTTTAGGTTCCAGTCGGCTTTCTCTTTGTCGCTCATTTCAAAAAGCTGGTGCTGTGTTGACATTTGAAAAAGTTCACCCGAAAGTTTGTTCAGCTTTTTTATCTTCGGATCGTTTCTCGAAATCTCACTTCTGAAATCCGATTTGATGTCGGCAATCAGGCGTTCCATGGCCCTTTTTTGCGTTTTGTTTTGGGCGTTCCGGTAGGTGGCCACGGCTATCCGGTAGCTGTCGATGGACCACCTGCTGCTTTTGAGCGCTTGTTTCAGGTCGGCATCCAGCGCAAAACGGCTCACCAATGAGTTGCCGCATTTTATATTGATGTCGATATTGGGGAGGGTTTCCAGCTCGGTGGCATTTTTATAATAGGCGCTTTTCAATAGCTCAATCCACAACCGCAGGCGGCAAATCTTTACCGAATTGGAATTGATGTCAACCCCAAAAAGGCAGTTTTCGATGATGGTTTGCTTTTCGTGAAAAAGCGCCTCCTGTATGCGCTGGCTCTCTTTGCTCTTTGGGTTGTACCCGAACAGTTCGCCGTCGTCATCGGTCACGATCAGTTCGTCATTCACCACCTCTACCTGATACTCTTTCAGGCGTTTGCCGTCGCGGTCCTGCAGGATTCTCAGGTCGTTTTTTACGGCGATGATTTCGTTGAGCGCCGACACCAAAAAGTGTCCCGAGCCTACGGCCGGGTCGCAAATTTTGATGCTGTTTACTATTTCGTTGGCTTCCCGGCGGTCGTCGATCTTATCGTAGAGATCGTCGAGATTTTTGCAGTTCCAATGTTTTGTTTCATTAAATTTCTGCACCACCGCTTTGCGAATGGTTTCGCGGCACATGTACATGGTGATGAAGCCCGGCGTGAAAAACGAACCGTCTTTGTAGCCGTTTATCTTTTCGAAGATCAATCCCAGCACCGAGGCGTTGATGAGGGTTTTGTTCTCTTCCTGAATTTTTTCCGAGCCTTCGCTGCTGAAATCGTACGCACTCAAAAACGCAAACAGATACTCCAGCGTGTTGAGGCTCCCCGTCCGCTTTTTGCCGTGTTCGTCTTTCAAAACGGTGGACGGCAGGATAGGAATTGTTTTGTCGTCCCTCAGGTTGCTGATAAATAAAGTGACCTGCTCGATTTCCATTGGCTCAAAAAGCGATGAGTTGAGGTAAGGGACTTTCTCAAAAACCTTTTTTACATCGGGGTTTCGTTCATCAGATTTCCTGGCCAAAACCTGAAAAAACAAGCTGTTCAGATCGTCATAGCTTTTTACTTTTTTAATGTTGAGGAAGGCATAGGATTCATCGCCTTTCCCGCTGCTGCGCGGCGAGTCGTGATAGGTGATGAGCTGGGCTTCGAGCAGCTTCAAAAACAGAATCCGGTTCAGCCATGTGATGGAGAGTTCCAGCGCGACATTAAAAAGCCGTTCCTGGTGGGTCTCCCCAAATTGACGCGGCTTTTCCAGGCGGCCTATTTTGTCGAGGCTGTCCAGCTGAATCATAGCATCCTCCAGAATGCTTCCGCTGTTTCGCAGGTCCTCCTTGTTGCGGCCAATAAGTTTTTTGCTGCCCTCTTTGGTTTCATTCAAACCGATGATGTGCAGCATTTCGCTGTAAAAGCGCTTGTCGAGCGTATTGCTGTCGTTGGCAAAAGGAAGTTTTAAAAGATGCTCCGGCGAGAGCAATTTAAAAAGTGAAATCAGCTCGTTATCATCCTGTTTGTTCTCATTGCGCAGCGGCTTCTGATAATCCAGCAAGTTGAAGTAGGTAAACTCAATTTCGGTTTTGATGTCGGCAATAAATGGTTCGGCGATCTCTTTATAGAAAAAATCGGTTTTAATGCCTGCCAGTCGCCCGCCTTCAAAATCCCGGAATTGCTTTACCAGGTTTTTGTTTTGAGCAAAAAGCCGGTCGAAAGTGTTGGCGTCGAAAATGAACCACTCGTTGATATTGGTAATCACCAAATGTTTTACCTCCGGATTTTTCTCTGTTATCCTTTCCCGCAGGTAGTAGAGCACCAATTCGTGAAACGCCTTTACATTCAGCTTCACCATTCTTTGCTCCGGCGTGTCGCCCGCTGCCGGTGGCCGCACCATCTCCCATTTGTTGGTCGGCTTTTTTGCTTCCAGGATTACGCCCACCGAGCTTTTTGCCTTGTCGCCATTATGGATTACCAGGTCGTTGCGGCCTTTGGTATTAATAAAATGGTTGGGGTCGTAATAGGTTTTTTTTAGAAAATCGCTGACGAGGTTTTTATGAAACTCCTCCGATTCCGTGTCGTTGGTGCGGTCGAGCAACTGGATGAGGTTCGCCTTGAAATGCTCAATTTCGATCCTGTTGGGTTTTACTTTCAAAAAGGCTTTGTTCAGCGCCTTTTTGGGTTTCAATTTCTCTATCTTCATTTACGCTGTATCTCTTTTTTTTCAATTGGCTAATTTACCCTTTTCTTTCTTCTCTACGGATGTACGTTGCCTGCATGGGATTTAAATTCAAGATTCAAGATTCGATATTCAGGATTGGATATTCATTTTACATTTCCAGGCGCACGGCCCCCGCTGTGGCGTGGCAGGCTGTGCGTCTCTACGTTCCAATATTTTGCAAATTACTAAAATCGTCAATCGTAAATCGTCAATCCAGTCGTATTTTAAATTTTTTAATACTCAAACCAATAAACAGGGCGATCATCGCTACCATAATCAGTGTTTCTTTCCACAGGATACCGATGCCTACAGCCTTTAGCATCACGCCACGGATGATGATGATAAACCACTTGGCCGGAATTATATTGGCGAACCACTGCAGCGGCCAGGGCATGTTTTCGAGCGGAAAGATAAATCCTGACAGCATAATGGTGGGTAGCAGCAGCGCCACCATCGAGAACATCATAGCCACTTGCTGACTGCTCACCAGAGATGAGATGAGGATGCCCAGCGACAAAGCCAAAATGATGTAAAGGATGCTGTAAAACATCAGCAGTACCAGGCTGCCGCGAATGGGCACATCAAAAACGAAATATCCCAAAAACAGAACAACGATGGCAATGGCCAGGGCGATGAGCACATACGGTACCACTTTGCCCAGGATGATCTGCACCGGGCGCAACGGCGACACCAGCAGCACTTCCATGGTGCCCATTTCCTTTTCGCGTGCCAGGCTGATGGAGGTCATCATGGCGCCGATGAGCAGCAGCAGCACGGTGATAATGCCGGGGACAAACATCATCACGCTTTCCATCCGGCCATTATAAAGCATTTTTACCTGCGGCGTAATCTCTATGGGCAGTTGCCGGTCGGCCAGAAGTTCTTGCTGAAAGCTGGCGACGATGCCGCTGAGGTAGCTGGTGAGGATGCGCGCTGCGTTGGGGTCGGAAGCATCGGCAAGCACCTGAATCTGCGCGTTGCCTTCGGTTTCTGCCTTTCGGGCAAAGTCGTTCTCGAAGATGATGACCTGCCGTACCTTCCCGCTTTTGAAAGCCTGCTCTATTTCCGATTCGCTGCGCAGGTCGAGCGCCAGACGAAAATATCCCGACGAGGTGATTTTGTGGGTGAGCTGCCGGGTGAGTTCGTTGTGCGACTTGTCGAGGATGGCGATGTCGGCGTTGCGGATGTCGTTGGTAAGGGCATAGCCAAAAAGCAAAAGCTGGATTATCGGCATACCAAAAAGGATCAGCACCGTGCGGTAGTCGCGGAAGATGTGATAAAACTCTTTGCGGATAAATCCTCTGAACTGTTTCATAATAATGCCTTTTGGTTTCTTTTTCGGACCTCAGGATTTATTGTCGAAAAAAAGATTTTCAAAAGTAGGCAAATTCCATCCAGCTTCGTTGAATTCCAGATCATCATGACCTCATCCCCGGCCTCCCGATAATCGGGACAGGCATTCTTCTGCATGAGAAAGGGAGAGCCGGCGAACTGGCCGCTGCTCTGGGTGATCGGGCGAAGATAACAACCTTATTTCTAATTATTTAACCTTAATAGAAAAAATCAACATCTCGCAACAACCTTATTACCTTATTAAATTCGGACAATAAGGTAATAAGGCTGGGAAATCGTTTTTAAATAAAGAGCATGTTATGATGAGATGATGGTAAGGCGCTGGTGTAAAAGTTGGTGGTCTAAAGCCCGCGGATTCCTTGCATCACCATCTGACCCCGCCCAAAAGGGCAGGGTTATTGAAATGCTGCAAATGAGCTACACACAATAAATAATATCAGAGCCATCAAAAATCCAACCGTCGGTAGCCGGTGTAAACAATCACAAATAAATCCCAAATCCCAAATCGCAAATTCCAACCGTCGGTAGCCGGTGTAAACAATTCCAAATCCTCAATCGTAACTCAAAAATCGTAACTCGTAAATTCTAAAGTGCTCCTTCCAGGCTTTTTTCCAGCTTGCGTGCATAGCCGTCGAATTCGTCGAAAGTCATCTCTTTGTAAAAAATAGTGCCGTGGGTTGCCCTTACTTTCGGGTTGCTGTTTTCGTAAAAATAGCCCTTGCCCAGCATCATCTGAACTCTCTTGAATTGCTCTGTCCATATTTTTTGGGACACCTCGTTGAAAGGTCCGTTGTGTTCGTAGCTTGGAAACGAAGCATTTACCTGGCTGATGTAACAATTCTTGAAGGAATGCTCCAGCACCGCCATGGAGTTGAGTGAGACCAGCGAAAAGACGTTGGCTTCGGCAGGATGAAATTTATACCAAACATTGCGATAGCCGATAATCCTTAGCTCCGAAATATCTTTCTCCTTTTTCCACAGCCGCAGGGCTTCGGCAATGGCTTGCAATACTTTGTAGTGGGTGTCGGGGCCGGAGCCTTCGGGGTCGAAAGCCAGGCTCACCCTGGTTGGATTTATTCTTCTAAGCACTTCCAAAATGGGTTCTACATCACGCTTTTGCTCAGGTTGTTCGGTGAATAAATCGCCCGAATAAAAACCCAGGCGCATGTGCTCGATGTCTTTCACCTGAACACCATAATGCGCCCACACCAGCTCCTCCTCGAATTCGCGGAGCATCCCTTTTAACCTTTGGATGTCGGGTGGGTTTTTCTCGCCATCGTAGCTTTTTTGTATCAGCTCGATGTTTGTTACAATGGTGTCTTTCAGTTGATCTATCGAATTAATATCATAAATCTCCACCAGCGAGCGTACAAGGCGGTGGCAAAGCCCGCGCAACTTTCCGTCAGTGTTATTTCGCGCTACCTTGTTCAGATAGTGGCTTACATCCTTGTCCCATTTGTATTTATATCCCGAATCAAAAAAGTCAGGATATTCGATCATCTGAATTTCCCCGTTGTTGATAAAATGCAGCGCGTGGCTGAGCAACTCCTCCATCATGCTATTGGTAACGGCGGTAAATCCGCTGGTAAGAATGGCGAAGTGAAAAGTGTTGCTGATGTCGCGCAAATGTCGGGTGATGACCGGGAATATCCCCAGCATGATGTCGTCGTGATGCGGGCCGGTGTGCAAATATCTTTGATTCCGCTCCGGTTCAAGCCCTTTGTCAATTTTCTTTTTTATCGATTTTATCACCTCAGCTACAACGTCAATCGATAAGTTGGGGATGAGCGCGCAATAGCTGTCGTTTTTCAGGTCGTCGAGGGTGAGGTTTCGGGCGTATTTGTCAATGCGCTGGCAAAGGTCGAAGATGGCTCTTTCGGTTTTCTCGAAAGTCCACGCTCCTGTTTTGTAATAGATATTCCTGCTGTCGGTGAGCTGCGATGCGGCACCTTGGGTAATATAAAACCGTGCGTTTTTTTGTCGCTGCAGCACGGTGGCAGGATAGAGGTTGTCGGGTTTGTTTTCGATGGCGTTTTTCACAATCTCTGCTTTGGCTTCGCCGGCGGCAAAAATGATGGAGACGCCATCGGGGTTGTAAGTAATGGTATTCAGCCCGATGGTGATCACCAGGCGGTTGCGCGACACTTCAATTCCGCCGAGGTCGCCGGCGGCGGCAGCCTGTGTCTCAAAATTTGTTTCGGTAAGCCGGGTGCTCGAATTATGGTCGCTGCCCCGCGTATTAAATGCGATGTGGCCGTCGGGGCCTATGCCGCCCAAAAAGAAACCGATGCCGCCCAGCGCTTTTATCTTTTCTTCGTAGCGGGTGCACCAGGTGTCGATTTTGTAGATGGATGCCCGCTGCAACTCCTCAAGCCGCGACTGGGGCGCCCTGTTGCGGAGGCTCAGGTCGATTTTGTTGTCGGGGAAAACCTGCTTCACATGTTTGCCATCGGCCAGCTCGATCTCATCGGCATTGATCAGGAGTGCTTTTTTGGGGTCAAGCCCAAAACCTTCCATGTAATAGTGCTGCACATAATTGTAAAAGCTGTTGTGCTGCCGCGGGTCGATGGGATAAAATTCGTCAATCTGGACAAAGTGCAGATTTTTCATTTCAGGCTTTTCCTTCAGAGACAAACCATTTTCGGTCATGAGCTTTTGCGTTTCGGGCTGATGGAAAGTGTTTAGCAGATGCTTTGTCCACTTCATGAAGTGCTCGGGAGTTTTGCCCGTTGGCAGACTGATCACGCCCCGTGGGTTTTCGTTCACCCACTCCAGAAAACGCAACGCCGTTAAAAATCCCAGTGAAGGGAAATTTGGAACCACGATGTAGGGCACATAGCCCGAGCAAACTTCCCTTTTTGATTTTAGAAAAAAACTTTTTTCTACGCTGAAGGCATTCACACGAAACTGTTCTGACTTCTCTTTTTGCATTTAGCCTATGTTTATTATTTATTTGGAATCTCTACCCGCAAAAGTAGATGTTTTAAAAATCATTAGGTGTTTGTGTGCTTTTGTAGGCGTAGTTAGATTATTTTTGCCGCTCTTATCTGGTCTTTTTTTTTATTAAAAAAGAAATAATGACTGCTCAGATACTTCTCATACTGTTTTACGTTTTGTCGCCGGCGCTTATCCTTCATCTTAGTCAAAGGTATCGTTTTGTGAATCGGCTGGGTGCGGTGGTGGTAGCTTATGTTGTTGGCATCGTGGTGGGCAACATTGGTCTGATTGCCGAAAGCAGCCGCCCGGTGCAGGAAATGCTTACCACCCTCACCATTCCATTGGCCATCCCGTTGCTGCTTTTCTCTTCCAACATTCGTCAGTGGTTTTCGTTGGCGGCCACCACAGCGCTTTCGATGATTGTCGGGCTGGTAAGCATGCTGGTGATGGTGTTTCTCGGATTTTTTATTTTTAGTGGCCACGGCATGGCCGACCTGTGGAAAATCGGCGGGATGCTCGTGGGAGTTTATTCGGGCGGAACGCCCAACCTGGCCGCCCTCAAAATTATGCTACAAATCCCCGACGACATTTATTTGCTTACCCACACCTACGACATGATCCTGTCGGGCGTCTATTTTCTTTTTCTCATTAGCATCGGACAGCGTTTTTTCAGGCTTTTTCTGCCGCCATTTCATTTCGCCAGCCCACAAGGCCGGTTGCAACTGCGCGATCTGGATGGTGAAAACCCTTACACGCAACTGCTAAGCCGAAGCCACCGCTGGCCACTGCTCAGGGCGCTGGGGCTTTCGGTGCTGATATTTGGTGTGAGCGGCGGCATCTCGTTGCTGGTGCCGGCCAACAGCCAGATGGTGGTGGTGATATTGCTCATCACTACGCTGGGCATTGGCGCCTCACTTGTGCCGGCGGTAAACACTACGCCCAAGACTTTTGAGCTGGGTATGTATTTTATTTTGATCTTCAGTGTGGTGGTGGCCTCGCTGGTGGATGTAACCTCACTTGGCGGCAAAACGCCTACCTTGTTTGCTTACATTACGCTGGTTATTTTCGGCTCGCTGGCATTGCACATCTTTCTGGCGCGCCTGCTGCACATCGATGCCGATACCGTAATTGTTACCTCCACAGCCCTGATCTGCAGCCCGCCGTTTGTGCCGGTGGTAGCCGGTGCGTTGCGCAACCGCGAAATAGTGGTGTCGGGACTTACCGTGGGCATCGTTGGTTATGCCGTCGGCAACTATCTCGGCTATCTGGTGGCAGTTCTGTTAAGGAGTTTTTGAACACAGTTGACGAAAGCCTGCTAAATAGTGTCTGTCCATAAAGTC
>LSQX01213889.1_pt1 | contig 13855 bp, 15 predicted proteins | sample 654561 | NCBI WGS metagenome assembly LSQX01 (sample SAMN04489861, study PRJNA283612) | anaerobic digester metagenome | isolation source: 4 biogas reactors fed with cattle manure at either 37C or 55C with and... | place: Denmark: Kongens Lyngby | collected 2014 | reverse complement strand
GTGCAAAGAGAACATCCGGATCATCCGCATTGCGATCGGCGACGAGCAGACTGCTGCGGTCACCCGCGGCAAGATCGCCAAAGGACGCGCCAACCAGCCCCAACAGGAGGACGCGGCATGATTGTTCCAATGCGACACATGACCCTGCTCTGCGTGGCCGCTGAACGCGAAACCACGCTGGAGCGTTTGCGCGAACTGGGTGCCGTACACCTTGAGCTGGGCGACGCGACCGATTCCGACGCCTGCCGCGACGCACGGGATCAGTTGGCGACCGCACGTCGGGCGCAGCAGATTCTGAAGGACGCGCTGGCCGGCAAGCCTGTTATTCCCACCCTCTCCGGCCCGCACAGGGCCTATAACCGCGATGAAGGCCCCACCGACCCCTTGACGGTTCCGTTGCCAAAGATCACAGGAGACGCCGGAGAACGTATCGCCGCCATCTGCCAACTGGACGAATTGCGCCAAGAGCTGGCCAACGAGGCCGAGTGGATCAAACGAGAGATCGCGCGCGTGACGCCCTTCGGCGACTTCGACATCACCCTGCCCGCACGACTCGTCGCGCGCGGCGTACCGGTCCGCCTGTTCAAAGCACCGACTTCCGTTGCGCTGACGCCGGGCGAAGGTGCTATGATCCAAACGCTCAGCGCCAATACCCGCACTGTCTGGGGCGTGATGATCGGACCGGGTGCCCTGCCCGCAGGCTGTATACCTGAAGCGTTACCTGAAAGTTCGCTCAGTGTGCTGCACGAACAGCACAAAACGGCGCATGCACGGATCCGCCAGATCACGGCACGTTTGCGCCGCACTGCCCGCCGCCGTGCGGACGACATGCAGGCCGAAGTTGACCGCCTGAGTGAAGAAAGCCTCTTCGCCACAGCCGCCGCCGCGATGCAAGCCGACGGCGCGGTGGTCTGGATCACCGGCTGGCTACCTGCCGACCAAGAAGATGAGCTACGCGGGGCTGCGCGCGAAAACGCGTGGGGTCTGCTGATACGCGATCCACAGGAAGACGAGGCGCCGCCCACGTTGTTGCGGCCGCCGCGCCTCTTCCGACCCGTACTGGCACTCTTCAAGGGGCTCGACATTTCGCCGGCCTATACAGAGGCCGACGTCAGCGTCCCCTTCTTCTGCTTTTTCGCCATCTTTTTCGCCATGCTGGTGGGAGACGGCGGCTATGGCGCACTGCTTCTGGCGGCGACGTTTTACGTGCGCCGCAAACTGCCAAAGGCACCGCGCGCGCCGTTCATCCTGATGACCTGCTTCTCGATAGGCACCATCATTTGGGGCACACTCTCCAACACCTGGTTCGGTACCCACCCCGGATTCGCAGACAACACGGCCAGCCGCTGGCTGAACCATCCCGAAGACGGCATCAACAACATGATGCTGCTCTGCTTCACGTTGGGGCTCACTCACCTCTCGATAGCGCGTCTCTGGAACTTCGTCGTCCTGTTCCCGGACACCAAAGCACTGGCGGAACTCGGGTGGGTTGGCGTACTGGCCTTCATGTACTGCATGTCGTGTGGCATTGTCGGAATCTTTGCGGTGCCGACCTTCATCTACCCCGTCTTCGCCGTCTCACTGGTTTTGATCTTCCTCTTCACGCTAAAGCGCAATGAACTCAAGACCAATGGCATTGAACTCGGCATGCTGCCGCTCAACATCGTGAGCGCGCTCGGAGATATCATCTCTTACGTGCGTCTCTTCGCCGTGGGACTGGCCTCGGTCAAGGTCGCAGAAAACTTCAACAGCATGGCAATCAATATGGGATTGCCGCTGTGGGCCAAGATTCCGCCGCTGATCCTAATCCTGCTACTTGGCCACGGATTAAACCTCGCGATGGCGGGACTCAGCATCTTGGTGCATGCCGTCCGCCTCAACACCCTGGAATTCTCAAACCACAAAGGCATTACCTGGTCCGGCTACGCCTTCAAACCGTTCAGGCGTAATCCAAACGTGCAATAGGCGATGCCGTGCGATTTGATTATCCCCAAGAAATATGGCACGATGTTCGAAAAAAGGGAGACACACATGGACACCGAGACAAAGACAGATGTCAAGCAGATTGCGATCGAATTAAAGGCACTGTTAAGCCGTGCATTCGGGACGCGATTGTCGTCTGTCGTTCTTTTCGGGTCGATGTCGCGGGGGACTGAGACGGAAGAGAGCGATCTGGATGCGCTCGTAGTTCTGAAACCGTTTGAGACGTACGCAGGTGAGTTACGTACGGCGTTAGAGGCTGTGTATCCCCTAGCTGTTCGCTTAGGGCGCCGGGTCAGCATCAAGCCCATTTCTCTATTCCAATATCAGAACTCCAACGCCCCTATTCTGGCCACTATCAAAAACGAAGGGCTCCCCGCATGACGGAGTTCATTACCGGAGAGAAAGAACGGGCTCGTCTCGCGCTTGAAGCCGCACGAGCGGTTCTCAACATTGACCCCAACTCTGCGGCGAACCGTACGTTTTATGCTGCCTTCCACGCTTTCACTGCTTTCTTTGCTTCGCGCGGTCAAACGTTTACCCGGCATGCAACGCTCAGAAACGCGATTCACCGCGATCTCATTTTAACCGGAGAGTTACCGACTTCCATCGGAAAAGATTTTGATTTTCTGATGGATATGCGTGACTCTGGTGACTATGGGGGCTTGATTCACGTCAGTCTGTCGGATGCACAAGCGGCGATTGAAACTGCCGATCGCATCCTCAGTACAGTCATCCCCTTATGCTGAAAAAAAGGAAAAACAACCATGAATCCAGAAGCAATCAACACAGCAATGGGCATCGCGGGCGCAGTCGCCTGCCTCGGACTCAGTGCCACCGGCTCGGCCTTCGGCACCGGCTACGCCGCAACAGCAGCCATGGGTGCTTGGAAAAAGTGCTACGTGCAGAACAAGCCTGCGCCCTTCATCCTGCTCGGGTTAGTCGGTGCGCCGATCACACAGACCCTGTATGGCATGATCTTGATGTTCGTCATGTTCGGGAAAGCCGCCGTCGGCATGCCGCTACTGATCCTCGGTATTTTCTCAGGACTGGGCATCGGCGTCTCCGCCCTCTTTCAAGGGCGTGCCGCCGCGGCCGCCTGCGACGCGCAGGCCGAGACCGGTCAGGGCCTCACCAACTACTTCGCCGCGCTCGGCGTCGTCGAGACCGTTGCGATTTTCACGATGGTCTTCACGCTGATCGCTGTGTTCCAGATCAAAGTATAGCATTGTCCGTACACAGAAACGTGGACGAGACAATCCCGATTCCGATGCTGTGGGAGGGACGAGCGTCTGCTCGTCCTTGGGCAAGCAGACGCTTGCCCCTCCCNNCCGTTCCACTACTTGAACGTTGAGCGTTAATTACCGAGGACTCAGAAACAATGCAACGCATTTTCACGCTTGATGCTCTCAAAGGACTTTCAGCCCGCCATGATTCACTTGTCGGAATCGATTCCGACGGTTGCGTGTTCGACACCATGCGGGTCAAGCAGTGCGATCACTTCCATCCGCTGATTATCCGCTTCTGGAACCTGCAAAATTGCGAAAAGCAACTCCGCGCCTGCGCAGAGTTCGTCAACCTGCACTCAAAAACCCGCGGCAGCAACCGCTTCCCCGCACTGTTACGGGTATTTGAATTGCTGTCCGATTACCCAGGAATCAGCGAATGCGGCGTAACACTGCCGGAGACAACGGCCCTGCGTGCCTACGTCAACTCTGGTTTGCCGCTCGGCAACCCCTCGTTGCAACAGGAGGTCGAACGCACGGGTGACCCTGACTTGCGCCGCGTCTTAGAGTGGAGCTTAGCGATCAACGCGGAAATCGCCGCCAATATGCGCCCAGTGCCGCCATTCCGCTGGGCGTTGAAAGCTTTGGAACTGATCCGGGCATCCAGCGACGTCATCGTCGTTTCGCAAACTCCAGAGGAGGCGCTCGTCAAAGAGTGGCGTCAACATGCGATCGACGGCTACGTGGATTTCATCGCAGGCCAAGAACTGGGTTCGAAAGACCAGCATCTGCGCTTAGCCTCCGACAACAAATACGATATGCATCGTGTCCTGCTGATCGGCGACGCGCAAGGCGACCTCAACGCGGCGCGCCAGGCCGGCGTTCTCTTTTACCCGATCACCCCGGGCGACGAAGAACGCGCATGGGAGCGTTTCTGTGACGAGGCGTATGCCCGCTTTCTGGACGGCACCTACGCCGGGGCTTACGAGCAAGCGCTGATCACAGCCTTCGACGCACTCCTGCCCGATACGCCGCCGTGGCTCACCTTGAGCGTTGAGCGTTCAGAATGAGCGCTTGACAAGTTGAGGGGGGCAGACTTATACTACCCGCAAACTGTATCAATCATTTGCTTTGCGAGGGTCTCATGAACGTGAACACAAGGATCTGGTTGGGTGGATTGATCGTTTCTCTGGCTGGCATTGTTTGCGCGGATGCGCCGCCTGGCTGGATCGATAGAGCGTTCGGAGAATCGACGGCGGGCAGTTCGTCATACTTTGAGAGCGGCAACGAATTGACAATCACCGTCACCGGGGAAGGTGACGACGTCTGGGCAAAATCCGATACCGGACGATACGTCTTTACGCCGCTTGCCGGCGATTGCGAGATCATGGCCACCATCCCGCCGATCCCGCAGGAGGAGTTGTTCGGCCAATGGGCGCGGCAAGGACTGATGATGCGCGGCGCAACGTTGATCAACGCGCCCAACATCCTGTTCTGCCGCAACAAGGGCACAGCGGAAACCGGCACACGCGCCGAGGTCTCTGTGCGAAAAACACATGACAGCGACACCGTGAGATGGAACTCCTTCAATTATGCCCCCTTCGCCACGAATGAAATGGCGCGGCTGCGCTTGGTGCGCCAAGGCGACACCTATTCGGCCTGGGGCAGCACCAATGCGCCCGCGTATGACGAGTGGGTCCTTTTCGCCAGTCAGACCCAGCCGTTTTACGAGGCGATGAATGTCGGCGTCTTCGTCTCGCGCTGGACTCAGCAGACCGGCGGCCCTTCGCAGCTGACCTGTGAATTCGGCAATGTGATCGTGCGCAATCTGGTGAATGCCGCGACCAATGCGACCGACGGCATCACCGCCCAATGGATTGCTGATCCCGCAATCACCAACGGCACGGTCATCGGCTACACCGTGAGCCGTGCGGAGGGCCCCGCATGGAACTATACGGCGCTCGGCGAAACTGCAATCGGTGTCACGACGTATGACGACGCCACCGCCGCGCTCGGTACCGCCTACCGTTACCGGATTCACGCCAAAGTCGATGAAGGCGCCGTGACCAATACGGTGCTGGTCGGCACCAGTATGCCCGCGCGGCGTCCGGTTGTGACGGATAATCCCTCGCCAGCCACGCTCAAGGGCGTCTATGCAGAGTACTACAAGCCGACCTCGCCCTTGACCTTGGCCTCCGCGCGCGTGGAACCCAACATCTTTGACAGTTGGAACTATTCGGGGGACGCAGTCTACCCGCCCAACACGTCAAACGGACTTGGCGAACTTAACAACTTCAAATCGCTGTTCGCAGGTAACATCATTGTTGAAGAAACAGGCTGTTACGGCTTTGTCCAGAAGGTCGACGATACGTTTTACCTGACGTTGGACGGCGTCCGGCTGAGTACCCAGACCGCTTGGCTGAATGGAGTGGACATCCACACCGCACCGGTCTGGCTTGAAGCCGGGCGCAGCTACCCCATCCGCGTGGAGCATACGGAAGGCGGCGGTGGCGAGTACGCACAGCTCAAATGGTTCAAGGGCACGTCAGCAATCGAGACCGTTCCGAGCGCCCGTTTCGAGCCGTTCCCGTGGCCGTGGCAGCATCGCGACGTCGGCGATAGCCCGCGCTTCGGCAACGCCACCTACGACAGCACCGCATATTCCTTTACGGTCGCTTCGGGTGGCTTGGGTATTGATCCCGCCACGGGACGTGATGACGCGCATTTTGTCTGGCGGTCGTTCGACGCCGCCGAGTTCGACCTGATCGCGCGGGTTGCCGCCCTCACGGGACCGGCACAGCCGGGCATGAGCGCGGGCATCGCGATCCGTACCGCAGCCACCATCGACGATGCCGCCGCAGTCTCGCTGATTATCCAAGCAGCCGGTGCCGACGGCAGCGGACGCGTGCTGGGAATCGCCCATCGCGCCACGACCGGCAGTGCGCCGACGACCGAGGGATTCGCGCTGCCAGAATTCCCTGCCGACCTGCGGCTGTCACGGCGCGGCACCAACGTGATCGCTTACTACCGCACGGCCACGTCAGGCGGATGGGTCAGCGTGACCAATATCGCCACGACGTTCACGGGAACGCTTTACGCCGGCATGACCGCCTTTTCCGGTGACCGGACACACACCGCGACCGGCGTGTTCGACACCGTGACCTTCGCCTACCCTCAAATCTCTGCCCCCGACGTGAATATCGCCAATCATACAGCGACGATCTCCACCTCCAGCAAATCCCCGATGCAGATCCGTCAGGAGAATGACGCATTGCCCAACGCGGGTTACTACTGGTCCGACGCCCTGGGCGGCAACGTAAGCGGCTACACGCTCTCGCGTTCCGACCGTCCCGACGAGGGATTCACGCCCATCGCCTCCTTGACGTCACCCAGCTTCACCTACTCTGACCCCATCGCGGCAACCAACACGCTGGTCTTCTACAAGCTGGATACCGCGTATGACCTCGGCGCGCTCGCGGGTGGCGGCTCTAACAGCCTGCACGTCACCAGCGTGCCTCGCGGTGTCAGCGATGGCTCCATCACCGGCACCGGCACCGGACTCTTCGCCGCCTTCCACCGTTTCCAGGACGCCAACTATTACCTGACCAACCTGCCGATCCACACGATGATACGCAATTTGAACACATGGGAAAAAGGCGGCGACCCGGGAACCCCGATGGTGACAGCCGCCAACTCGGACGACGGTGCCCAGATCGGTCCCGATCGCTTCGCGTGTACGTGGGCTGGCTGGGTTGTGCCGCAGTACACCGGTTACCATTGGTTCCGCACGCAGACCGACGACGCCGTTGCGCTCTGGGTCAACGGTACGCGCGCCGCCTACTACTGGGGATTCACCTCCGCCGCGCAAACCTCAATGCCGTTCTGGCTGGAGGCCGGCCAGCGCGTGCCGATCCACATTTATTTCCAGCAAGGTACGGGCGGAGGCTATTTCCGCATGTGGTGGAAGCACGGCTACGGAGCAGACGGGCAATTCATTACGATCCCGACCACACAACTCTATCCGCTGGCTGCAGACGATACACCGCTCGCAGTGGCACCGGAGGGGCCCAGTACTTTCGGGGCGTGGCGCAACATCGACATCAACACCGCCAAGCCCGGCCATGCCGTGATGAGCGGCACGCCTGAGGCTTTTTCCTGTACCCTCACCGGGGCAGGCAACGATCTTTGGGGATCGTCCGACGGCCTGCATTTCGTTTATCAGGAGACCTCGGAGAATTTTGAGATCGAGGCCACCTTCAACTCGCTCCTGCCCTCGGACAACTGGGCCAAGGTCGGCCTGATGGTCCGCGACGGCACGGCGGCCAACGCCCGCAACATGTGCGTCATCGTGAGTTCTGCCAATGGCTACCGCATCCAAGTGCGCAATGCCACCGGCGGTGAAACCTTCAGCGCGGTACCTGGTGGCGTCCCTGGCGCTGCAACGGCAACGACACCGGTCTCCTTCAAACTGGTGAAAAAACGTGGCAAGATCGAGACCTACGTCAACGGCGTGCATACACCCTACGGCGGCACAGACATCGACGTGTCCGGCTGGAGTCCCAACCTCTGCGTCGGGCTGGCTCTCACCTCCCACAACGACACGCGTTTGAGCTTTACACTCGCCACCGACGTCTCCTTCAAAATCGTTCACAAATCGGGCTCCGTGATGATGTTGAGGTAGAGGACAGAATTATTGTGGTAGAGCCAAGGAGAGGATATGTTCAAAACGATGCGATCTCCGATCATCGGGATATGTCTTTGCGTTTTGACGGTCGTGATATGGTTGCTTTTCAAACCGCTTGTTCAAGTGGGAGGCGGTATTTATTACGCGTTCGCTTCCAGAAATGCCGGTCAGTGGGTGTTGGTGCTTTCTGAGCAGCTTTCAAACGATATGAACTTCTCTCAGTGGAATAGTCTAGATCAGGGAGAAGGGCGCATTGAGGGGAAGCTTGTTCTGCCTGCCGACTTGAAGCATGCTCAGCTTGGAGTGAGTATTTTGCTAAACAATCGGATGCGCACGGACATCGCTAGAGTCAACAAATCGGGCTCCTTTGATGTATCGCTGCCGTATGGAACTTACAGAATGGATGGATTGCAAATATACGAACTGCGAGACCGGTTTTCCAGGGCACTCCCGCTCCGTGCTCTGGACGGCAAGGAGATGGAGTCTTTTTACACCTGTCGTGATATCGTAGTAAGCAATCAGGTTGTCGTTCTGGCACCTCGGACGCTCTCACTCTATGAAAATTAGTTTTATATGGAACTGCTAAGCGATATGATTTCGGGTAGTTCGTTCACCTTGTTCATACATCAGGGGGGGGCTCACATGATTGAAGGACAGAAAGAGTGTTTCTGGGCTAATGGAGAAAAAGATCATATTGCAACCCTTACCCGGGAGTACGAAAAAACTTTGCTCGAATTAAGAGCGAAGAAAAAGTGTGCGAAGGATGCGGCCTCCCGAGCTTTGATTGCACAACAAATGAAAGAGGTGAAACACGAGTTTCGCACAGCCATGCTTTCTGCCAAACGGTCATTGTGGTAGAGCAACTTGGTTTTGGACACACTGGTGGTAGATCGGGGATGGATTGTTAACCACAGAGGGCGTATGACACCGGGTAGTGTCACCCCAAAACGTAGTGCCCTGAAAGGGCACTTCAAACCGCGCGGCCGGTCATTTTTGAAGAGGCCCTTCAGGCCACTACGCCTTTCGTTACCGCACCCAGAGCGGCGCTGCGCTTGCCCTGGGCTAAGGTGAGGCCGCCCCTTCGGGGCTTGGGCGCGGAAGAAAAAACGCTCAACGCTCAAATGGCGCGGCTCGCGGGGACGCTCGCCCTCCAACCTTCGCGTCTTCGCGCCTTCGCGTGAAACAACCGAGCGGCGCTTTTACACTCAAAATTGCGAGCCACTGCGTGGTCGCAATAACCGCCTGCCCTGCCCCCAAAAAACCTTGTGGCATGGGCGTCCCGCCCATGAAACACGGGCAAGATGCCCGTGCCACACCTCTGCGTCTCTGCGCCTCTGCGTTAAAAAACCCCGAGCAGCGCTTCACGCAGGCAAACGGAGCGTGAAGACAGTGCCTTTGCCCGGCTCGCTCGTCACCGTGACCGTTCCGCCATGGAGCTGCGCAATGTGCTTAACGATCGCCAGACCAAGCCCGGTCCCCCCTTGTTCACGGCTGCGCCCCTTATCCACGCGGTAGAAGCGTTCGAAGAGCCGCCCGATATGCTGCGGCTCGATGCCTTGACCATGGTCGCGCACGGTGATGCGTACTGTCGGCCCCTCCTGCGCCGCATCGATCTCGACGCGGTTGACCCCGCCGTTGACACCATATTTGATCGCGTTGTCGATCAGGTTCACCAGTGCCTGCTCAATAAGCCCCGCATGCACACGCACCGTCAGCTCTGCCCCGCATGTGACTGCCAACGTTACACCTCGCTCATCCGCCAGCGTCTGCCGCAACTCGACCGCATGCTGGACGATCTCGCTGAGGGGTGTTTCCTGCTGGTCGAGCGACTGACCCGCACGCTCGTCCAGTCGGGAAAGTTCCAGCAAGTCACTGATGATCGACTCCAGATGATTGGACTGGCGCATGATGATCTGCACAAACCGCTCTGCTTTTTCTGGATCGTCCAGCGCCCCGTCCAGCAACGCTTCGGCAAACCCTTTGACCGAGGTAACGGGCGTCCGCAATTCATGCGAGACGTTCGCGACAAAATCCTGGCGCACCGTTTCGAGGTGGCGTAGCAGGGTGACATCGCTCAGCACCAGCAGCGTGCCGACCCGTTGGCCGTCGGCGTCATTCAGCGCGGTAGCACGCATGTTCAGCCGCCGGTCACCACCTGCGCCGTTCGCCACAGTCAACTCACGTTCAACCGGCCCCTCGCTATGTTCGCTGTCATCGATCAACGAGAGCAACACCGGCTCGCGAAGCACGTCGCTGATCAGCGTGCCTGCCGCCGCAACATGCTTCAGTCCCAGCAGGCACCGTGCTGATTCATTCATGTCGAGCACCGTGTGGTCTGGATCAATTGCAATCACGCCGTGTGTCATGTTCGCAAGGATAAGCGTGCGCAACGACCGCTCATTGTTCAGCGCGTTGATATGCTTCTGCAAGCGGTCGGCCGTTCGATTGATGGCGCGCACCAAATCAGCCAGATGCGGCACGGAGGGAGTCGGCAACCGATCATCCAACTCGCCACGGCCGATCCGTATCAGACCGCGCCGTAAATTCGCCACCGGTCTTATGACACGCCGTGCCGAACCGTAACTCAAAACCAGTGCAGTTGTCAGCACCGCTGCCACCAACGCCCCCATCACTCGTCGAGCGGCCCGTGTCTCACGCATGATGGTCTGTGCCGGTACAGCCACACGGATCACGGCGCGTAGCGTGCCTTGTTCCGGGATGCGCAGCGCCAGATAGAGCATCGATTGCCCCAAGCTGTAGCTATAGCGCTGGCTTGTGCCACGCCCTTTTGCAATCGCCTCGACCACCTCGGGGCGGTCACTGTGCGACTCCATACGGCCCGCCTTGGTCTCGGTATCGCCGATCACCCGCCCATCCGGCAAAATAAGCGTAAAGCGATGTGCGTCGGTTGTGTCCAGTCGTTCAAAAAAGTGCTCGGCCGCTGCACTGACCTCAGTTCCGTCGTCACTCAGCAACAGGGCAGCAGCGAGACGCGCCTGAACTTCCAGTTCACGCAACCACTGTTGACGGTAGGTCGTCCGGCCCGACTGCCACATATAGGAGGCCACAAAGCCCACCGCCGCGATCAGCAGGAGAACATGCACGCCGAAAAACTGCCAGAACAGTGTTCTTCTGATCACAGCTTACTCTGCCTTCATTCGGTATCCCACGCCGCGCACGGTCTCGATCCACTCGCCGTAGTCGCCGAGTTTGCGGCGCAAACCTACAATCAGCACATCCACCGAGCGATCGGTCACCGGGTAGTCCTTCCCATGAATCGCGTCTACAATCTGATAACGCGAAAAGACAACGCCCGGACGCTTTGCAAAAAGCTCAAGTGCTTTAAACTCGCTCAATGTCAGTTCCAGCGGCTGTCCGTCCACATGGACCGTGTGGTGCAGCCGGTCGATCTCGAACGGTCCTTGCGTCAGTGTTTCTTTCTCGTCTTCCGGCTCAACGGCGGAACGCCGCAACACCGCCTTGACCCGCGCCGTCAGGATGCGCGCGCTGAAGGGCTTGGTCACATAATCGTCAGCGCCTCGCCGAAGTTCCGAGCCTTCTCGCACCCGCTGGCGATCTTGAACGTCACATTTTGCGAATCGTCGCTCTCGGCGTGAATCCGCGTCTGGAATCCGCAGATTCCGGCGTCAACCACTGTAAGCGCCTTCATCGTGTCTTCCTCCCCGGCTTCATGCCCTGGACGTCGGCCGACCGTACATACCTCTCGACCCCGCTGCCGGGGAACCAGTCCTTGATGAACTCCTTACTCTGTTCCTTCACTTTCACGGCACCGCTGGCAAAGCCGGTTGCCCGTAGAATACGTTCCAACTTCTTCACCTGGAGCGCTCCCGCCACGCACCCCGAATGCTTCTCGAAGTCCTGCTGAATCGCAGTCGGGATCGGACGAATGGCCACGACATCGGAGATAGCGAGCCGCCCGCCCGGCTTCAACACCCGGAACGCTTCACGGTAGACCTGCTCCTTGTCCGGTGAGAGGTTGATCACACAGTTCGACAGGATCACGTCCACGGTGGAGTCGGCTACAGGCAGGTGTTCGATCTCACCAAGGCGGAACTCCACGTTCTTGGTCCCGGCCTTCCGGGCGTTCTCGCGAGCCTTGGCGATCATCTCCGGCGTCATATCCACGCCGATCACCCGCCCACGCGCCCCCACCTGCCGTGCGGCCAGGAAACAATCGAATCCACCGCCCGCGCCCAGGTCCAAAACGACTTCGCCTTTCTTCAGCATGGCGATGGCCTGCGGGTTGCCGCAACCCAGCCCCATGTTCGCCCCATCCGGCACCGTCTCCAGGTCCTTCCTCGAGTACCCGAGTTTCGCCGACTGCACCTTGGCCGAGGGCGGCTTGGCCGAACAGCAGGACGGCGTAGAACAGCCGCAGCCGCCCTTTTCACCGCTGACGATTCCCGCGTATCGTTTACGTACCATCTCCCGAACCCGCTCACTGTTGTGCTTTGTCATGTTACTCCCTTCATGTCCATCAGCCAGTTCGTTACGCCCGCGCATCTCCAAACCAATGCTGCGTCCGCAGGCATATCTTCACGAGCCAAAGCATCACCGGCACCTCGATGAGGACGCCGACCACCGTTGCCAAAGCCGCACCTGATGACAGGCCGAACAGCATCGTCGCCGTGGCAATGGCCACTTCGAAGTGATTGGACGCGCCGATCATGGCGGCGGGGGCCGCATCCTGGTAGGGTAACTTCAACAGCTTCGCCCACCAGTACCCAAGCCAGAAGATCAACATCGTCTGAATGAAGAGAGGGATCGCGATCCACAGGATGGTCAGCGGATTCCCCAAGATGGTCTCGCCCTTGAAACTGAACAGCAGAACGAGGGTCGTCAGCAGGGCGATGATCGTAATCGGGGGCAGGACATGCAAAAACTTCTCCTTGAACCAGGTCTCGCCCTTGGCCTGGATGATCCGCTTCCTCGAGTAGTACCCAGCCGCGAGCGGCAGCGCCACATAGATGCCGATGGAGAGCAACAGAGCCTGCCAGGGGACCGGCAGTCGTCCGACACCCAGCAGGAATCCGCCCAACAACCCGTACAGCACCAGCATGGTCAACGAGTTGATCGCGACCATGATGAGGGTCAGCCCGTCGTTGCCGCGTGCCAGATAGCCCCACACCAGCACCATGGCGGTGCAGGGCGCGATGCCCAGCAGGATCGTGCCGGCGAAGTAGCTGCGCCACAGCGGCACCTGCAGCATCTTGACGCCTTCGTGCAAGACCACCGTGCCCGCGCCGTGCGTGGCACCCAGGGCCAGGTCGAGCCCGAAAGGCATCTTAACCAGATCGACGGCGTCCGGGCCGATGAAGCCACGGAACAGAACGCCGAGAAACAGCAGCGAGATTCCGTACATGGTGAACGGTTTGATGCACCAGTTTACGAACAGCGTCAGCAGCACCGGTTTACCGCTCTTTCCGGCCTTAATTACGCTCGCGAAATCGATCTTTACCATGATGGGATACATCATGGAAAACAGGCAGACCGCGATCGGGATGGATACCACCGGCGCGCCTTGACAAAGATAGACATCCCGTCCAGAGTTTTTGCCAGCCCGGGGGCGATCCTGCCGAGGGCGATGCCGCCGACGATGCACAGGGCCACCCAGAGGGTCAGATAGCGTTCGAAGAGGCTCAGGGCCTGTTTCGAGGATGGCATGCTCGCGGCGTGACGGGCTGTTGTCATGGATTCTCGCTCTTTCATCGTTTCGTTCTGGACCTTCAGTCAACCGCAGCAGATGCACGTGAGACGCTTTCGCGCCACACCTGGGGCTTGTCAGGGGGCAGATTGATGACGCAATTCGAGATGATGACGCCAGCGGAATTGCCGGCCAGCGGCACGTGTTCGCTCTCGCCAAGTCGGAATTGCACGTTGAAGTCTCGCATGGTTGCATTTCCTTATTTCGCCATAGGACGAAAGCTGTCTCTTATACACATCT
>LSQX01371082.1_pt1 | contig 13857 bp, 14 predicted proteins | sample 654561 | NCBI WGS metagenome assembly LSQX01 (sample SAMN04489861, study PRJNA283612) | anaerobic digester metagenome | isolation source: 4 biogas reactors fed with cattle manure at either 37C or 55C with and... | place: Denmark: Kongens Lyngby | collected 2014 | reverse complement strand
GCTGCCCAATTACATGGCCGTTCTTTCTTATGACGGGACAGCATACCACGGTTTTCAATTTCAGAAGAACGCCCTGACCATACAGGAGATACTGGAGAAAAGCCTGGAGAAGCTATACAGGGAGAGAATAAGGGTTGTGCCTGCCGGCAGGACCGATAGCGGGGTACATGCCAGGGGACAGGTGGTGAACTTTTTTGCCCCTGAGATTATCCCTCCGGCACATATTCCCATGGCTTTAAACAGCATACTGCCGCGGGATATTGTGGTTCTAAAAGCGGAAGAAGCTAGCGACTGTTTTGATGCCCGCCGGAGTGCCAGGTCGAAAATTTATTTATATACTATAGACAATGGTTATTTCCCGGATGTTTTTCTTAGGAATTACGCCTGGCATATCTACGAGCCTCTTGACACTGATGCCATGCAGCTGGCAGCTTCCTTTCTTACCGGTAAACATGATTTTAAAGCATTTCAGGCCTCCGGTGGCTCTGTAGAGAGTACGGAGCGCACTATTTTTTCTCTGAGTGTGGAGAAAAATGACAATATAGTTTTTTTGCGTTTCCAGGGAGATGGATTTCTTTATAAAATGGTTCGTAATATTACGGGAACCCTCGTGGAGGTGGGACTGCATAAAAGAAGGCCGCAGGAAGTCTATGCAATACTCAAGAGTAAAGACCGCCGGAAAGCAGGAATGACAGCACCGTCCCGGGGGCTCTGCCTGGAAAAAGTGCTTTATTAGCAGCACCGCATCAGCAACAGGACAGAAGAAGATGAGTTAAAGACGATGAACATACACTTCACAAAAAGTTGTTCGTTGCCGAAGTTTAGCTTGACTGCAGAGAGTTATTATATTACAATACACCTTGTGATGTATCGATCACCACATGATCTATTATTGAAGAATACGTTAGGATCACACTTCTTTGCCGAAAATAATTTTTCGCCATGAAGGATTTCAATCATACAGATCTACCAGGAGAGAAAGGAGGTGTGCAGTTCTGTTCCGGAGCGCCGGGAATTTCCGGCGGGAGGAGCAGACAGTACGATGCGCACGACTTATATGGCTAAGGAAAATGAGATTGAGCGCAGCTGGTATATTATAGACGCCGCCGGCCTGCCTTTGGGTAGGGTGGCCAGTGAGGCGGCCAGGATTTTGAGAGGCAAACATAAACCTATTTATACACCCCATCTGGATACGGGTGACTTCGTGATCGTTGTTAACGCCAAGGATGTTGTCCTGACCGGGAACAAGCTGCAGCAGAAGTTTTACTACAGGCATTCAGGTTATCCCGGCGGGATAAAAAAGGTTCGTTATGACAGCCTTCTCCGGCTAAAGCCCGAGCTGGTTTTTCAGCTTGCCGTGAAAAGAATGCTCCCTGCTAACCGTTTAGGAAGGGCTATGCTGAAAAAGCTTAAAGTCTATGCTGGTTCCAACCACCCCCATGAGGCTCAAAAACCTGTTAACTGGACAGTAAATCTTAAAAGAGTGGCTGAATAACTAAACATTTATCTAAAGAAGGGAGTGTGAAAATTGGCACAGGTTCAATATTGCGGTACAGGACGCCGTAAAAAATCTATTGCGCGGGTACGCCTTGTCCCTGGTGAAGGAAGAATTATCGTAAACAATAAAGAGCTCAATAACTATTTCGGCATGGATACATTAAAAGCGGATATTCGCCGTCCTCTGGAGCTGACCGGGACTCTGCATAAATTTGATGTCATGGCTAAGGTTGAAGGAGGAGGATTTACCGGTCAGGCCGGCGCGATCAGGCATGGTATTGCCAGGGCACTGTTGGAAGCAGATAGCGAGTACCGGCCTTTATTGAAAAAAGAGGGGTTCCTCACACGGGATCCCCGTATGAAAGAGCGGAAAAAATACGGTTTAAAGAAAGCCCGCCGTGCACCCCAGTTTTCCAAGCGTTAAAATTTATAAAAAGGAAACAAAGCTGGCAGAGCTCTTGTCAGCTTTTTTATTTCTGAGAACAAGCGGAAAAGTGTTTCCGCCAGTAAGTTTTATCGTTGTACTGTATCTACTGGAATAATTTACGATACATTAAAGCATTGTTTTTAGTATGGAGAATCGCTTAAAGGGAAAGAATCCAGGGCTGGAGCAGCTAAACGGGAAATCTTGGTAGTTGTCAAATATCTAAAAGTTTATTATAATAATCATAAGAGAGGTAAGATAGTAGAAACCGGAGAAGGTTGATTATGAGCGTAACCCTGTATTTAAAAGAAAAGTTAAAGAAAGGCACTGTTCATATTACCCTCATTGACCCGATGAAGCAGTCGCCGGATGCAGCAGGCCGTCTGGCTCTTACGGCTCAGGAAGTGGGTAGCGATCTTATATTGGTTACAGGATTAAACGGCCTTTCGCAAAGAAACCTACTGGAAACGACGAGAGCGATCAAGGAGAAAATTTCGATCCCCCTTGTGTATTCACCTGCAGGGGGAGAAGCCCTGTGTTTTTCCTTTGACGCCTTGTTCTTTGGAAGCCTTCTCAATGCGAAAAATCCAAGCTATTTCTGCGGCGGGCAGGCCCAGGCGGCTATCATCCTGAAAAGGATGGAAGTAGAGACTATTCCTGTCGGGTATATTGCGGTAGAGCCGGGCATGAAAGTCGGAGATGCTGCAAATGTGGATCTTATTTCCAGGGATAACTACTGGATGGCTACGAACTATGCGGTTGCGGCAGAGCTTTTTGGAATGGAGTACGTATATTTTGAATCAGGTGTCAATGCCGCCCAACCCATCCCTGCCGGCATGATTCGTGCAGTTAAAAAAGAGCTTTCGGTTCCGTTAATTGTCGGAGGGGGCATCCGTACTGCTGTTGATGCACGACGTGTAAGGCAGGCCGGTGCTGATATGGTAGTGACAGGAACGATTATTGAAAATGCAGGTTACCGTGAAAGATTGCGTTCCATTCTTAGTGCGCTGAAAGACTAACACATTAAAAGACACCATGCCTGCCCGTTAAGGGCAGGTTATTTTTTTGCTGTATTTAAAATTAAGAAAGGAGTAAAGGTATGCGCAAACTATTGTTGCTTATATTAATAGCATTTCTATTTTTTACTACAGGCTGCCGCATGGAAGAGCAAAAAGAAGTGATGGCGGGTTTGCGGCCGGACAAATACTGGAAAGAGGTTTGGAAAGTTGAAGAAAAGGAGACTCAGTTGGAGTTAACGTCCGGACAAGCTGTGGTGGAAGCATTTTGCCGCGTAAAATACCTGGGTGAGAAGCCCGCGGAAGATGTATGGATCATGATCGGCAGCCCCCTCACGCGTACGTTAATTGAAGACGCTCCGGCGGTAGAGTATGAAACCATCCAACCAGGTGAAGAGGTTGAATATCGTTTAAAGCATGAAGTCGATTCCTGGCAGGAAAAAGTGCCTGTGGGTGTTTCTGAACAGAAACTTAAAGAAGACTTTCTTATCAATTCTTATGTGCAGGTGGGCTGGAGATACGGCGAAGAGGAATACAGTATTGATTTCTATGACTGGAAAGATGCGCACCATTAGATGTTAACTATTTTTCTCCATGATTTCCTCTTTCATGATACACTATGTCGGCGGGCATAAATTCCCCTGATTCTACCTCTATAAGGGTCTACCATGAGGGCAGGAGAGATACAAATCTGTCCTGCCCATCAAGTTACTCCATATCCTGCAGCCGGAAACTCACATTTCTGTGTTCCTAACATAAAATAAAGCAAAAAAGGAAGTTTCTGATGGTGAGAAATGCGAGAAAAGTGCGCCGGGTTTTCCCCGGTTCCAATTCAGCGTATGGCTTCTATTCATTTTTTGACCAGATAGCCTTTCCGCATGCCAACAGGGTTTTTATTATTAAAGGAGGGCCCGGTGTCGGCAAATCTACCTTTATGGAAAAGATCGGCAAGGAAATGCAAGAGCGCGGTTTTGCTGTGGAGTACCACCACTGTGCCTCTGACAGCGGTTCTCTGGACGGTCTGGTTATTCCAGGCCCGGGAATAGTCTTTATGGACGGTACCGCTCCTCATATCGTAGACCCCGTTAATCCGGGTGCTGTTGATGAGATAATTCATTTTGGAAATTATTTAAATGAACATGGCATAAGGGAAAAAAGAGACTCTATAATAAAGTTAACTGCAGAGATAGAAAGGCTTTTTAAGCAGGCTTACAGGCTTCTGGCCGCAGCCGCGTTGTATCTTGAAGCATCGGAGAGTTGTGACAACGCGGAGGAGGGGCTGCCCCAGGATCCCTGGAACCTACTGGCCCTGGAACTGATTGATGAAATATTGTCGGGCAAACGTGCAGTAAAAGGCTACAGTGGGGTGAGGAGACTTTTTGCTTCAGCGATTTCTCCCGGGGGAACAGTTAATTTCCTGGATACCCTGGTTGAAGGACTGGATAATGTCTACATTATTCACGGCGGAAACAGAAAGGCCAAAGGTAAGGTTATAGAAAGAGTGGCGGATGCCGCTGCCATGCGCAATTTCTACATAGAGGCTTACCACTGTGCTTTTGAGCCCCACAGGATAGACCATCTGGTTATACCGGAACTCTGTACAGCCATTATTAACAGCATGGAACCCCACTATTTTTCTCGCCCTGAAGCCAGCCGGGAAATAGATGCCCGGGAATTTGCTCCCAAGTTGCCCCGTGCCCTGCAGGAAGAGAAGCGCGCTTTCCGGCTTAAGTATCAAAGCGCTCTAAGTGAAGCCGTTACTTTTCTCACCAGGGCAAAAGCAGCCCATGATGAACTGGAGGAGCTATATATTCCGAACATGGATTTTGCAAAAATTGACGGCCTGTGCCGTGAAACCCTGCAACGTACCCTTAATTTCGCCTGCATCGCCGGGTAAATGCTATTAATTTATGATATAATGGGGCATAATTACAAGTAAAAAGGGGTGCTCTTGGGTGCTTGTTTTCAAGCACTGGGTGCGTGCTGTACGCCCCTGGGTTTATCCGGCCTCGATTGTACCGATCTTTCTGGGGGGCATACTGGCACTTGACGACGGTTTCTTTAATCCCTTCCTTTTTTCCCTGACACTGGTCGGCGGGGTTTTAATCCATTCTGCCACGAACCTTTTTAATGATTATTTTGATTTTCTAAACGGTCTGGACACTCCATATTCCTATGGTTCCAGCGGAGTTCTGGTTGAAGGGCTCCTCTCCCCGGGGCAGATACTTAAAGGCGGCATTGTCACTGTGCTTCTGGTCGTTCCCATCGCCCTGTATCTATTTATGGTCAGGGGGCCTGTACTGTTGCTGCTGGGTGCGTTGGGAATTCTGGCCGGGTATTTTTATACGGCAAGGCCTGTCGCCTTAAAATATCGCGGAGTCGGCGTACCTGCTGTTTTCTTTTTGATGGGTCCAATAATGGTTATCGGTGTTTATTTTGTCCAGACCGCAAGGTTCAGTCCTGCCGTTTTCCTGGCCTCGCTGCCGGTAGGATGCCTGGTAGCCGCCATTTTATATTCCAACGAATACCGCGATATCGACCACGACAGCAGCTTTGGGATCGTTAATCCCTCTATCCTCCTGGGACGTAAAAGAGCACGATTTGTTTATTACTTGCTCGTTACCAGTGCCTATTTCCTGGTTATCGTTATGGTAGTTTGCGACTTGCTATGTACATGGTCGCTCCTTACCCTTTTAACCTTGCCCCTTGCTTTAAAGCCTATCAGGGTAATAGAGGTGACCTCACAGGGGAAAGAATCCGCCCAGCTTCCTATTATTGATGTGCTTACCGCAAGGTTGCACCTGCAGTTTGGCCTGCTTTTTATCTGCGGCATAGCCATAGGTCTTTTTTGAGCTTCTTTAGAGCTCTTTTTTTTGTTGCCGGCATAAAGTTCGAAATATGTAAAAAACGGGTGAAACATAGAGAAATATCGGTAATTTTTCCTTTTTATGCTCCTGCCTGCTGTTCGACTTTTTTTAAGATTTCCGCTAAAGTTATGTTAATAACAAAGAGAGCAGGGTCTTATTAATGTTTATACGTAGAACGGATTTGACTGTTTTTTTTGCACTTTTTTCTGTCATACTGTTATTCTTACCCCTCTCCCTGGCGGGATGCCTGGATTCTCTGGGAAAGGAGGCAGAGGCTGTTCCCGTAACCCATTCTGAGGATGAAGGTTCTGCTGCCGGAGAGAATGAAGCCGGCCTTGACGCACGGGAAAAAGAGTTGGCAGAAAAAGCGATCAGGGAAGAGCAGGAGCGCCTGGCCCGGGAAGAAAGGATTAAACTTGAGGAGCGGCGTAGGGTTGAGCTCGGCTCCTTTTATGTCCCTCTGCCTCCTCTCGGCGGGCAAAAAGAAAACAATCCCGTTAAAGCCCGGGGGATATATTTAACAGGGAACACGGTGGGGCATCCCCGCTACCGTGAACTGCTGGACCTTGTGGAATCAACAGAGCTGAATGCAGTGGTTATTGATGTAAAAAACGATCACGGCCTGGTCACCTATCCTACAGGGATAGAAATAGTAAAACAGGTGGGCGCCGATCTTAACGTTCCCATCAAGGACCTGAAAGCGGTGCTGGATGAGCTGCACAGTAAAAATATTTACACCATTGCCCGCGTGGTTGTCTTTAAAGATCCCTATCTGGCCGAGCAGAAGCCGGAGTGGTCTATCCAGAGAAAAGGGGGCGGCCTCTGGAGGGACCGCAAGGGCGTGGCCTGGATTAACCCCTACGATCGAAACGTCTGGGAATACAATATCGCCATTGCCAGGGATGTTGCCCTCCTTGGTTTCCGGGAGATCCAGTTCGATTATATCCGCTTCCCGGAAAATGCCCATATTGTAGACAAAGAAGCCTATTTCCCCGGCGGAGATGCTCCCAAAGAAGAGGTCATCGCCGAGTTCTTGGCATACGCCCGCGAACAGCTGGAAGATTATAATGTCTATCTTTCCGCCGATGTATTTGGCGTTATCGCCACCTCCTGGGGCGACAGCGATCGCATCGGGCAAACCTGGGAGATAATGTCGCCGCACGTTGATTATATCTGCCCCATGGTTTATCCCAGCCATTACGGCCCGGGATACTTCGGATTCTCTGTCCCGGATGCCCATCCGGGAGAAACGGTGGGCTACGCGCTGAGCGATGCGCTAAAACGCAACGCCACCCTTTCGGAACCGGCGGTTATTCGCCCCTGGTTGCAGAGCTTTACTGCTTCTTGGGTCGCCGGGGCCATAACATACGGCCCGGCTGAAATTCGCCGGCAAATTGAAACGGCTCAGAGCATGGGGATCGACGAATATCTGCTCTGGAACGCCAACAACCGCTATCAGCGGGAATCGCTCCTTGTGGCGGGGGCAGCGGATCCGGCTCTGGAGCAGTTTTTTCAGTCCAGGGAGGCGGGGCTAGATTCGCTGGGGAGAACTCCCGGGCAGGCTGTGGAGATTTTCCTGGAAGCCATACGAACCAGGGACTGGCGGGAGGCCTTTGCCCTTCAGATTACAGATTTCACCATGGATCATCACAGCTACCCCGCATGGAAAGAGAAATGGACGGCACGGCCTGCCTATTGTGTTGTAGAGCATCCGGAGGTGCCGGCCGGGGGAAGCGCCGGCCCCTTATGGGTCAATCTGGAGGTTTGCTTGACAGTAGAAGGCGAGGAGTTTAAACTGGCTGGTGAGAGCTGGGAAGTGAAGCTCGAGAACCATCTCTGGAGAGTAAGGCCTTCAGATATCTTTCTAAGACTGATGACTTATAATCCGGGCGCTGAGGGGTAAGGGGATTATGGCAGTTGTACCGTACCTTTATGCTATTGGCGCTGTTGCCCTGGCCTATCTGCTGGGTTCAATCCCCTTCAGTTTTCTCCTGGGAAAACTGTGGGGCAAGGACCCCGGAGAGGTAGGCAGCGGCAACATCGGGGCAGCCAATACCTTTCGAAACATTTCCCCCCTGGCGGGATTGATGAGCCTGTTTTTGGATGCAGGAAAAGGCTACCTGTCCGTTTACATCGCCGGAGCAGCCGTGCCGGGAGTGACAGTACCCCTCCTGGCCGCACTGGCTGTCGTGACCGGCCATAACTGGATGCTTTTTTTAAAGCTCCGTGGAGGCAAGGGAATGGCCACATCGGCGGGTGCACTGCTGGCCCTCTCCCCGTGGGGCGTCCCCGCTGTTCTGGCCGTAATGATCATCCTGGTTTTTCTGCTGCGTGATACCAATGCGGCCGGCGCCCTTGGCATGCCGGCGCTGCCCTTTTATCTTTATTTCGCCTTTAATTCCTGGACGGCATTTCTGATAGGAGCGCTATGGGCGGTGGTGGTGATGGTGAAGTGCCGGTCCGACATCAGCGCTTACAGGGCCGGCCGCCGCCGTTTGCTATAACTTTACTTTTTGGGGATAATCTCCGCCCGGAAACCCTGCAGGATTTGCCGGTACTCTTCTTGCAGCTGGGTGACCGTCTCCTTCCACTGGCTAAGATGTTTTATATTAAACCCTGCCAGAGCTGACCCCCTGATTCCTTCCCGGCTGAGCTTTTTTAGCTGGGCCGCGCCGATGTTTTTCTGTATTTCAGCCGCCTTTTCCTTTATTTTCAGGATGTACTGGCGATACAGTTTTTCGGCTTCGGTACAGGCTTTCTTAATTTTGTCATTGTCCGTTAAAAAGGAAACGGCCTGCAGCACAAGGGGCGTGTTTTCCAGATCCATCCCTTTCGTAACCTCGTCAAGAAAAGCGTTTAAAGCTGTTTCCCGGCTCTCCTCAGGGTAGTGCATCAGGCTTTCCCTGATTTCCTCTTTCTTTGTTTTTCCCTGGAGAAAAGAGCGTCCCAGCGCTCCGGCCGCCTTAATATACCTTTCCTGTTCCGGATCCTGGACTTCCGGCGCAGCATCCTCAAGCTTTTTAGCCCTCTCCAGCGCTATCTCCAGGGCGGATTTCATTTTTTTCACCGGCTGTCTCTCCCTTCTGATTTGTGCTATAATATGAAAATAGGAAATCCTACTCCTATGAAAAGGCAGCGGGAACTAAATAAAGCTATCGCTTACGACAACCTACCCGGCTAATTACCATAAAAAGGAGGAAACATTCATGCAACTTACAGAAAGAATATTTTGCTACCTCTGGCGCGGAAGTGGCAATAACTGCAATTCCTATCTTTACGCCGGAGAAAAGGTAATCCTGATCGATCCGGGGCACCTGCAGACCGAATTCAGGGAAAATTGCCTGGAGATACTGCTGCGTGAGCTCGCCCGTGACGGTTTTACCCTGAAAGAGATTGATTTAATCCTCTGTACGCACGGCCACCCCGACCATTGTGAGGCAGCAGCGGGTATTCAAGAAAAAACATCGATTAAAGTTGCCATGCACAAGGATGACGAAGGCCATATGGAACAAATGGCCCGTCTGCTGGAACAGATGATGGGAATGCGTCCTGCCCTTCCCCGCGTGGACCTCTTCCTGCAAGAGGGAGAACTGGAACTCGGGGCTACAGGCGAAGATAAGATCCAGGTCATACATACGCCGGGGCATTCTCCCGGTTCAGTGAGCTTCTATTTTCCCGCAGACAAGGCCCTTGTTACCGGTGATGCGGTTTTTAACGGGAGTATTGGCCGGACAGATTTCCCCGGAGGCAGCCTGAAAACCCTGGGAGAGAGCATCAGCAAGCTTTCCGCCATTGAGGATGTGGAGTGGTTGCTACCCGGGCATATGGGGCCGGTCAAGGGTCAGGCGGCCATTGAAAACAATTACAGAATGATTAAGCGCATGTTTTTTTATTAAAAGCGCATGTTTTTTAGCTGTCTGTTTCCAAAGAATAGGTTCAACACAGGGCAGAAAAACCCTGCCACACCGGAAGCTTTTATCAGGAAAAAGGATGGCAAGGTCCCAAGGTCCAATGATCTAAACACAACCCCGGAAGTTTTTACCCCCGGGGTTGTCGAGCCTTGCGCCATATTTGGCGGCGCTGGATCTTTCCTTTCCCTCTTCTACTTGTTAACCTTCTACTTGCTCTCCTAATGGGGCAGGCGCTTTACATTTACCCGTACGGTATCGGTTTGTCTTTCTTCTTTTTTGGGAGCCGTTATCCGCAGGACATTATTCTCCAAGCTGGCTTCCGCAGCTTCGGGGCGGACTTTTTTGGGCAGGGGTATTGTGGTGCGGAAGGATCCGTAGCGCCTTTCCATGAAGCGATAGTCTTTTTCGTCTCCACCCCGTTCTTCTCTCTGCTCCCCCCTGACCGTAATATAGTTTTCTGCCGCATCTATTTCCATGTTCTGTGCCTCTATCCCCGGCACTTCCAGGGTGACGACAATATTTTCGCCTTCTTCCTTGACGCTGTGGGTCAGGGGTGAAAAAAAGTTGCCATCCCGGAAAGGAGACAAAGCCTCTTCAAAAAGACGGTTCATTTCCATGTGCATTCTTTCCAGCCGTCCCCATATTCCATAGGGGCTAATACCCGTTCCCTCCCGTTTCTGCACTCTTTCGGGATAACGATCCTCTTCTTTCATGCCAAAGTCGCCTCCTAGTATTTCCGTGATATAAATATTCTTCTTTTTATACTTTTTCTCTTCTCTTTATATTTTATTCCGCTCTGCATTGCATTTTCACTCTTTGTTTTTGGCCATTGCCAGCTATGGAATTCCTACCCCGGAATGATATATAATTGAGGGTAAGGGGTAATATTCCAGGGAGAAAAACCTGTTTTAGATGCCGGGTTGCCGGAAAAAGTTGCTGGAAAAAATTGTATCAAGAAGGTGAAACATTTTATGTTAACAGTGAAGTACAGGCTGCAAAGCGGCTTGATCGGTGTCATTTCGGATACCCATGTGCCGGCGCGTGCTTCTTCCCTCCCTCCGGAGATTTTCAGGCTTTTTAAAGGAGCGGATTTAATCCTCCATGCCGGGGATCTGGAAGAGGAAAGCGTCCTGGAAGAGCTCGGCACGCTTGCCCCTGTCGAAGCTGTGGCCGGGAACATGGATCCGGCTAATTTAAAGAGCCGGCTGGGCATCGGTAAAATTATAGATCTCGGGGAGATCTCCCTGGGGTTGATGCACGGAGCCGGTATGCCCAGGGGGGTGCCGGATCTGGTTCTGTCCCGCTTTGAGGGCCACGCTATTCAGGGGCTTATTTTCGGACACAGCCACGTACCCTTCCTGGAGCAGCGGGGAGACCTTCTCCTGCTTAACCCCGGCTCCACGGCGGATCCCAGGCGGGGCAGCAGACCTTCCTGTGCACGCCTCTGGGTCGAAGGCCGTACAATCAGGGGAGAAATTTTGGAACTGGGGCCGCAACCTTAACGGTTGTGGTTTTATTTTTAGTCTGTTGGCCATAAATATATAAATACACAGTGATTTGGCCATCAGCAGTGTCAAGGTAATGGAAGAAGACGGAGCTGATTCCACGGTCAACGGAGGATGCCACAGGAGGAGCTTTTTAACGGGGGAGGGTGATCCCGGTAATTGTCATTAGTACCGTTAAACTGCCTGCAAAACATATCTGTATAATACTCCTGCTTCTTATTTTTTGCCTTTTCTGCCGGAGTTGTTTTCTTAGCCGGCCTTTAACCGCACAAGCCCCGCTGCCTCTTTCCGGGATGGTCATTGGGGTTGACCCGGGCCATGGGGGCTATGATCCCGGTGTTATTAAGGGAGACATTAAGGAGAAGGATATTGTTTTAGCCATTGGTTTGTTCCTGCGGAACTACTTGCAGCAGGGCGGGGCCTGGGTGGTTATGACCAGGGACAGGGACATGGATTTTTTAGAAGCCGTAGCAGGTCCCAAAAAAAGGTTAGATATGCAGAACCGCCTCCGGATCATCGAGGAAGCGGGTGTGGAGTTGCTCATCAGCATCCATACCAACGGCATGAACTCTTCACTATGGCGCGGCGCCCAGGTCTTTTACCAGCAGGGGAGTGAAGAGGGTAAACTTTTGGCCGGCGCCATCCAGGATGAACTGCGCCGTGTGGCGAAAAACACAGACCGGCAGATAAAAGGCGGCGATTTCTTTATGCTCCGCGAGGCCTCCATGAATGGTGCTCTGGTGGAGGTGGGCTTTCTTTCCAACCCGGAGGAGGCGGCGCTGCTAGCGACACCGGAATACCAGAAAAAAATTGCCTGGGCCATCTACCTGGGGATTATATCGTATCTTTCTGCCCGGTAGTGGTTTTCTCCAACTCTCGGGAAGGCCTGGCCCCTCTCCGGAAAGAAGGGAAAATTTTCACTGGGGGTAGGAATTTTTATTTCCCTGGAGAATATAACATGTAGCAGACTTTTTTCTATAATATGGAGATAGAATTTTCAAATTAATGTATGACACTGAACCGGTTATAAGATAATATTAACAGGATAGAGTAAATCCCAGGGAGGGAGCTTCCCATGAGCATCGTAGTCGCCGGTATTTCCCCCCATCCGCCCCTGATTATTCCTGAAGTCGGCGGCCGGGAAATAGCGGAGGTTCGCCGGACAGTAGAGTCCTTAAAAAAGCTTTCTGCAGAGATAGCCGCTGCCCGCCCCGAAACAGTAATCATCATTACTCCCCACGGGCCCATGTTCAGGGATGCCGTGGCTATACAGGCCGAAGAGGAGCTGCAGGGGGATTTTAGCGCCTTTCGTGCCTCCGATGTGAGGCTTACGGCAAAAAATGACCTGGAGTTGCTGCAGGCTGTTGCCGAGGAAAGCAAAAAGGAGCGCTTTGAACTTGTTTTGCTGAAGAAGAGAAAGACGTCGTTTTTTAGCGATGAAACAGCCCTGGACCATGGGACAACTGTTCCCCTCTACTACCTGCAGGAGGCAGGCAGCGCCGGAAAGATCATGGTCCTGACCTTCGCCATGCTTCCTTACCGGGCACTTTTCCGCTTCGGACAGGTGCTGCAGCGAGCCGTGGATAAAACCGGGCGCCGGGTTGCCGTGCTGGCCAGCGCCGACCTCTCGCACCGGCTTCTACCGGGAGCGCCGGCAGGCTATGATCCCCGGGGTAAAGAGTTTGATGAAAAGCTCGCCCGGCACCTGCGGGACTATGACGTTGAGGAAATATTGTCCATGGACAGGGAACTTATTTCACGCGCCGGGGAGTGCGGCCTGCGCTCCATTGTCATTCTCCTGGGCAGCCTTTCCGGCCTGAAGGCAACACCCGAGGTCTTCTCCTATGAAGGCCCCTTTGGGGTGGGTTACCTGGTAGCCGCCTTCAAAGTCGGGGAAAGCGAGGTGGGGGAGCAGTTGACCGGAGAAGGAAGTATCTTTGTGGAAATTGCCCGCCGTTCTCTGGAAAGCAGGGTCAGGGGCGAGAGCTTTTCGCTCCCCGATGATCTTCCTCCGGAGCTCCAGCAGCCGGGGGCTGCTTTTGTTTCCCTGAAGAAGAAGGGCCAACTGCGGGGTTGTATCGGAACAATCATGCCGACCAAGAGGACCCTGGCGGAAGAGATCGCCGCCAACGCTGTTAGCGCCGGGCTGTATGACCCCAGATTCCCTCCGGTTTCCAGGAGAGAACTGAAGGATTTGCTCTACAGCGTCGATGTCCTGACCGAGCCGGAAAAAGTAGATGACATATCGGCGCTGGACCCCCAGCGCTACGGGGTGATCGTGCGCCGCGGCAATCGGAGCGGCCTGCTGCTGCCTGCCCTGGAAGGGATTACTTCGGTGGAGGAGCAGCTGGAGATAGCCAGGCAGAAGGCCGGGATACTACCGGGTGAAGATGTTGAGATCTACCGTTTTACAGTAAAACGTTACTACTAAACAGCACACCGGACAAAGGATCTGCGGAAGAAGGTAGTTAAGGTAAGTAATATGAGGGAAGCGCGCTACTATACCCGTCAAGGAGCGGAAATATTTTGTGAACTGTGCCCCCAGGAGTGTCGCCTCGCCGAGGGGCAGACAGGTGTTTGTGGTGTACGCCGGGTCGCGGAGGGTAAACTGGTCACCTTGAACTATGCTCTCTGCGG
>LSQX01251747.1_pt1 | contig 13857 bp, 16 predicted proteins | sample 654561 | NCBI WGS metagenome assembly LSQX01 (sample SAMN04489861, study PRJNA283612) | anaerobic digester metagenome | isolation source: 4 biogas reactors fed with cattle manure at either 37C or 55C with and... | place: Denmark: Kongens Lyngby | collected 2014 | reverse complement strand
ATAAGAAGTGTCTACTGAAGAATAAAAGGAGGTAGATTTCTGTGAAGTTCTCTATGAAATATATGAGATCTTTCTGGCGACTGCCCGTTTTGTCTCTTGTGATATCCGGTTTGTTACTGGTTGTGACCGGCTGCGGCGGTGGAGGCGGGCTTGATGACGCCGCGATCGAGCAGGCCATCGGCGCCAGGGTAAACTCCTTCAAGGCCGCGGTCGAAGCCTATAATGTCACAGAGATGCTGGACTTTTTGGAGAAGGAAACCGAACCTGAGAGAAAGCTGGCCATTAGTGAAGGGGGAAGCCTCCCATACGAAAAAAGCTATAATCTTATTTAACCCATGACTCTGGAAAGCGGCTATTCGCGCACGGTTATGAAGTATTGCGCAGTAGCCGTTTTTTATTACTCGCCCTTTTATATTTATTTTGGATTTGATTGGCAATAAAAAGATGATCGGATAATGACGGACGGTGGCTGGCCGGCAGGAACAACATGGTATTTGTGGAATCAATAATATTAATCTATTGGTAAATATTGAAATCGTTACGGTTCACAACAGAAAGCAGCAAGCCATAGGGAGCCGGGCCGGTTTCAGGAACAATGCTTTTGGCCGGGTCAAAAAGGAGGTTCATAATGGTAAAGAATAAAACTGGCTGGAACAGGTATTTTTTGTGGAGATTTTTTACTATTCTGCTCTTGGGCGCACTCTTTGTCTTAACCGGCGGCACCGGCAGCGCGGCGCCGGCCGGATCCCTTCCGGTCATCACCGTCTCCACCCCGGAAGAATTTATGATGGCTATCGGCCCGGACCGGATTATCCGGATCGAAGCGGAGGTTTTACAATTACCCAATGAAAAGGTACCATTTGCCAGTGACTATGTAACCCAGCAGGAAGTGATCGACGGTTACCAACTTCTCATTCACGACGTGGCCAATCTGACAATAACCGGGGCGGGGGAGAAGCCCGTGAAGATCCTGGCCGAGCCCCGTTATGCCTATATCCTTGCCTTTCTCAACGCGGAGAAGATAACAATCGAGGCGGTGGAAGCGGGACATACCCCGGGTGATGAAGGCTGTATCACCGGTGTCTTGCATTTTAAAGACTGCCGGGAGATCGTGGTTGACCGTTCCATTCTCTTCGGCTGCGGCTCTGAAGGAGTGGATCTGCAGGATGTCGACGGGTTTCTCTTCAGAGACTCGGAGATTAAGGAATGTGTCTTTGGAATTATGAACATAAACCAGAGCCGGAATTGCCTCTTTCTCAATTCGACCTTTAAGGATAATGAGGGGTGGTACTTGATTAATATTGACCAGGCGGAGAATATTCGTTTTTCAGGATGCCGGATTGAGAATAATATTGCTTATGAAAGCGAGTACAGCAGTATATTCGATGTTTCCAAAAGCGCCGCCGTGGTGGTTGAGGATTGCCTGGTGGAAAATAATATCGCCGAGTGGTTTATCCACCGGGGGACAGGGCTCACGGTTTCTGGTACACCCGTGGATAACAACCTCTTCTACCAAGGATACTCCTTCAGTGAAACATATAGATATCATGAATATTACAGTGACCTCAGGTTTATTGAGTTTTTGCGTACGGTAGGGGGGTTGGCGGGGACTGACACCCGGGAGGAAATTCAGAAGATATGCAAAGAAAAGATCGATGCCCTCCTGGCGATAGAGCGTGAGCAGGGCGCCGGCGATCTTGAACTGGAATACCTGTTGGGAACTTATTATACTTTCGCCTACCAGGAGGAGTTGATCGCCGACAGGAGCAAGGCTGAAGAGCGTTTCCAGAATATCTTGGATATAGATCCGTTTTGTACCCCGGCTTACCTCGGTCTGGGGGATTTATACTTCCAGGAGTCTATCACCCAAAAGCTCGAGCGTTTTAACGGCGACGATCTGGGTTTTGTCTTCAGTAAAAAGGGTAGAAGGAATGATAAAGAGTTCATGGAAAAAGCCCTTGCCGGGTACCTGCAGGCGGTACGGATCGAAGAGGAATTTGGGCTGCAGGAGATTGCGCCGGTGGTCCATTACCGCATCATGGTACTCTATTGTTTCACCGGTCAGCCCGGCACGGCACTGGAATATGCAAAGCGGTTGGCTGCTATAAACCCTGAGCATTACAAGAAATGCCTGGATACCTTGGACGAACTGGTCAAAAAAAAGAGGGTCCCCAGAAAAATAGAGTTTATCTTCTAAATAAAACTTGCTAAACTGCTGGATGAAGGAGGAGGGCGCTATGAAAAGGCCTGGCAAAACCCTAAAAATCCTGCTTATTATTGCTTTTTTTAGTGTTCTCTGCGGAACCGGGTATTTTTTATATAACCAATACTCGTCACGGGATGCGGGTGAGGGTAGGGATTTGCCGCAAGAGGCAGGCCGGCACGGAATCGGGGGTTTGTCACAGCGGCAATTTAGAGATGAGCAAGAGATGCTTGAGATCCTGTACGCAAAAAGGTGGATATCGGAGGAAGAACCCAAATGGCTGATGGATTTCGAGCGGCAGGCCCGCAGCCAGCTGATCCTGCTGGGACCGTACCCCGGAGGAATAGAAGAGACAAGCAAGTTTGAGGTTGTCGGGGTTAATTTGGAAGAAAGAAGCATTATAATCCATGTTACAGAAGTCTATCATACCCGTTATCCAAATGGGGAAAACGGGGCTGACAGTGAGAAGGTCAGTTTTTTCGAACGGATAATCCTGGAAGATAATAGATTGATTTATGAACATAAATACGAGTCGCCGGAAGAAAAAACGATCAGTATTTGGATAGCGGAGAACTAATCCGGTTCTCCGGCGCTGGTATTTCTTTTTTAAACTTGGGGAGAAAAACAACGAATGGTGTCACAGAACAAACCTCTACATCCATATTTTTGACAGGAGCAAAAGGGAGGTTTTGGAATGGGATAAAACAAAACTGGCCGGAAAAGGTATTTTCTTCGGGGATTTTTCGTTTTTCTGCTCATGGGCGCGCTTCTCGTCTTAGCCGGCGGCACCGGTAGCGCGGCGCCGGCCGGATCCCTTCCGGTCATCACCGTCTCCACCCCGGAAGAGTTTATGAGGGCTATCGGCCCGGACCGGATTATCCGGATCGAAGCGGAGGTTTTACAACTACCCAATGAAAAGGTATGGTTTACTAATGACTACATAACCCAGGAAGAAGTAATAGACGGTTACCAACTTCTCATTCACGACGTGGCCAATCTGACAATAACCGGGGCGGGGGAGAAACCGGTTCGAATCTTGTCCGAGCCCGTTTATGGTTATGTCCTTGGTTTTCGTAATGCAGAGAAGATCAGGATCCAATCGGTGGAGGCCGGTCATATTCCCCACCAGGGTATTTCCGGTAATAGAGAAGAAGATGAAGAAGATAATTATCCTGCTGCCCCCACCGGCCCTTATGCTGAATACTCCATTAACCTCGAGTATCTTATAGGTTTATACGTGGATAGTTTATTATATGGGACTGACAATACTGCCAAAATGGAGAAGATATATACCGAAATGGTGGAAGTCCTATTGGAGTTGGAGCGTACTCAGGGTAACAATGATATTGAATTGGATCTTTTGCTTGGAGTCTACCATACGATTGGCTACCAAGCGGGGATCATCTCCGACATGCGGCTGGCTGAAGAACGCTTTCAGAACGTTTTGCGGGAAGATCCCCATTCTCTTCCAGGCCATTACGGTTTGGCTGAATTGTACTTTACGGACTGTATCTTCGAAGAGCTCGAGTTTAATAAAGATGAGAGTTTTGTTGCATATTGTAGGAAAAAGACTGATGCAGAAATGATGGAAAAAGCGCTTGCGGCTTATCTAAACGTGCTCCGGCTCAAAGATCAAAATATTGAAGATTTGGCCCCGGCTGACCATTATCGAATCGTGACGCTCTTCTTTTTTACAGGTAAAGCTGACAGAGCGCTGGAATATGCGCAGCAGCTGGCTGCTTTGGATCCTGAACGGTATGGAAAATGCCTGGAGATTGTAGAAGAACTGGGCAAAAAAAAGGAGAACCCCTGGAGGATAGAGTTCCCGCTTATGCTCATGTATTGAGGGGGCGCCGTCAAAGTCATCTATTGATTAAAATCAGCCCGGCAATACACAAGATTGCCCCCAGGATCTTGTTAAACCCGAAGCCCTCTTGGTAAAAGAGGATGCCAATGGGGATGAGGGCGAGGGCCAGGAGGATATTGGCCACCAGCGAACCCACGCTGATATTCCATCCTGCCCGGTAGGCCATGATATAACCGAACTCCAGGCCGACGATGGCCAAGCCCAGGAGCGGGCTGGTCCAATTCAGCCCCTTGAAGGATTGGATCAGTGTTTTCTCCGGTTTACTCAGAAAAAAGGCGATCACCGTCAGGATACCCGCCACCAAGTATGTAAGGAGGAGAGCGGCGAAAGGGTTGGCCTTTTCCGGGGTTGATTTCTGGCAAATATTATACAGGATATTGCTGGCCACAATCAGGGCGATGGAAAAGACATACATAAACACGGAACCACTCCTTTATGATCACTCGTACAACATCTCGATATGGGGAATACCGTCTTCCAGATAGACATCGGAGACCCTTTGGAAGCCGAGGCTGGCATAGAATTTTTCGAGGCGCGCCTGGGCCGAGATGCGGATCCGCTTTTCCCTAAGCTTCTTCGAAATATACTCGATGGCCAGGTTCATTATGGATCTACCCACGCCCTTGCCGCGGAAGTCTTTGGTCACCAAAACCCTGCCGATAGATGCCTCGGCGTAAGAGACGCCGGGTGGCAGGATGCGCAGATACCCGATTAACCTGGAACCTTCCCTGGCCATGAGATGCCAGGCTTTGTAGTCCTTCCCGTCACACTCGTGATAAATGCAGTTTTGCTCAACAATAAAGATGTCAATCCGCTCTTTTAGTATCTCGTATAACTCGGCGGGCGTTAACTCTTCAAAATGCTTGATTGTGATCTCCATAAAATCTCCTCCGGTTCTTACAGGTATCTATAAGAGCTTTTCCTCATGGTTGGAGAAAACACTGTCCTGGATTGGGGCTTTCCCGGAAAAGCCCCACATAAGAAGAGTAATTCTGAGAATACTTCTCTTTTTCTTCTCCTAATCCTTCCTTACTATGGCAAGGAGTTCTCCAAATATCAATGGGAACGAAGAACACGGCGCCGGGGGATTCGTGGCATGTACAAGGGGGAAAGCGGATGAAAACAACTGTTGCTTTCGACGAGTTAAGGGGGTTGACGGTTATTATTTTGAGAGCGATTGCCTTTGTGATGCACTCTGGGAGGCATTGAAAAGGTCAAGTGTCTTCTCGAAAAGAACAAGTCCGGTTAAGTAAACCGGACCTGTTCTGATAAGTTATAAATGATTTACATAACTACATATTGCAGGTGGAATATGTAACGTTTATTAGTTGGCGGGTTCAGGCTGCGCGAGCATTTTTTTGGCGACAAGAATATCCTTTGATTCGTCATCTGCTGGATAGAAACCTTTTTTCAGCAATTTCTTTATGTATATTCTATTGTAGATAAAAGGGAAAATAAGCCAGGAAAGCCCAAAGGTGAACATGGCAAGGAGAAACATAATGGCTGTCCATAAGCGATCATTTCTGAACAAAGGAGTGAAAAAACCGAAAAACAACGTAGTCCATGAAAAACCGACCTTTGCTTTTTTCGTCATACCCTTGTCGTTTTTAAGTGTAACCTGCATATTGTGACCCTCTTATTCATGTTATGGTATAAATATTTATTCGACTTCGACGTATATCTTGTAGAATCCTTTAAAAAATTTAAAGATTTTCCTTTTCACAATTAGCAGGTAACATAAAGTAATATAGTTGTAGGGCTGCCGGGGGAACCGGCAGCCCTAGTAGTTCTAAATAAACCTGGCCACTTCATTGGCGGAGGTAACGGCCTCCCAAACCCCGCCGGGAGCCCAGGCATCTCCCACACAGTAGATCTCCGGCGCCGCGTTTTCTTTTAAGAGCTCGTAGTAGAGCCCGTTTTCCGCCCGGCCGCCGGTGGCAAAAACCACATAATCCGTGTCGATGGTGATCTCTTCCACGTTCTCGGGGTTCAGCGGCCGGTCAAAGGGATTATGGACGTTTTCCGGGATTAAGGTCTCCCATGGCCTGTAGGGATCCTTCCGTTTCCGGTTGGCCAGGATCACCACCTTCCCCGGGGCAAATTTCACAACCCGGGAAGCGGTAAAGGCTTTAACCGGTGTTTCTAGAGTGTCTCTTTGTTTTCCGGAGGGAGAGCCTTTCCCCATCATCATCCATAACATCATACTACGGTTAGCATGGACCATGCCGGTCATCAAATTGGGCTGCATTTCGACTACTGTCACTTCAAGCCCTTTTTCGTAGGCCAAGGAATAGGCAACCTCACACCCGACAATACCGCCGCCGATTACCGTTACCTTTTTCACGTCGCCGGGCAAATCCAGGTCATTCATTAACAACTCCCTGGCCTCAATCGACCGGATCTTTTCCTTCCCTTCGATCTCCGGGATCACGGGTGTCAGACCGTTGGCGCAGATGATCACATCAAACTTCCCTTTCAGATCCTTCGCCTCAACAGGGGTGTTGTATTTGATCTCCAAACCTTCCTTGCTCAATAGATCCATCTGGTATTGGAGGTTCTCAAGGTACCTGGCGATGTCGTGTTTTATCCGCATTTTACCGCCGGCCACCAATTGCCCCCCGACTTGGCCTGTTTTCTCAAAGACCGTAACTTTGTGTCCCCTGGTCAGGGCGGTTTTGGCGGCCTCGCACCCCCCGGGGCCGGCCCCGACAATGGCGACCTTCTTGACCTTTTCCGCTTTGAACAGCTTTTTGGTATCTTCAAATCCGGCATAAGGGTTGACCGAGCAACAGGGATGCCCGCCCATGATAAAAGAGTGAATGCAAGCTTCTTGATCGCCGATACAATGGACAATCTCTTTAACCCTGTTTTCCTTGACTTTCTGCGGCCAATAGGGATCGGCCAGGAGAGGGCGACCCAACATAATAAAGTCGGCCCAGTCCTTTTCCAATACTTCAGCGGCCCGCTCCGGGACGCCAAGTTTTCCTACGGCGATCACCGGTGTTGAGATCTTTTCTTTTTTGAAAAACTCTTTCAAACGGCCGGCGATCTCCTCAACATAGGGGATATCCTCGAAGTATGCGGGCGGGTGCGGCCAGAACCAGTTATCATAACACCCCTTGTCCACATCAAAGGCGTCGACTCCCGCCTCAACCAGGACCCGGCAGAATTCCAGCCCCTCTTCGATGGTGCGTTCCATCCCCCGGAACCGCTTGGTAAATATCTCCGTACCGTAAGACTCCCGCAAGGCCTGGGTCAAGTCCAGCCGGTAGATGACGGGGAAATCCTCGCCGCATACCCGCTTAATCTCCCGGACCACATCAATGGCGAACTGGAATTTATTCCTGTACCTCCCGAGCTTCCTCCGGTTCCAAGGAGCGGAGGTCAACTGGTCCATCATATAGCCCTCATGTCCGTGGAGATGGACGCCGTCAAACCCGGAGACCTTGGCGTTAACCGCACACTGTCCGAAACTGCGCACCATCTTTTTGATCTGCCGGTCGCTGAGAGGCAGGTGCGGCACTTGCGGGACGTAAAAGTTTCTGTTGATGGAGGCGGATTTTAAAATCTTGCCCTTGAGAAACGGCTCGGGCGAGCCCACCCGGCCAAGGCCGGCGGTGAGCTGGATAAAGATTTTGGCGTCAAAAGCATGGACCGCCGCGGCCAAATCACGCCACCCGGCCAGCCTGGTCCGGGACGACCCGTCGATCCGTGGGAAATAAGTGGTGTCGTTGTCTTCAGAGACGGTAGGGTCTATCCCGTAAGAGACAGGGACCAGGCCGGTGATGAGGAGAGCCGTTCCCCCTTTGGCCCGTTCGGCAAAATAATCAATCATCTTCGGCAAAGGCCTGCCGATTGGGTCGGCCATGTTGATATTGCCCATGGGCGCCATGATGATCCTGTTCTTCAGTTTGCACTTCCCGATCTGACCTGGTGTAAATAGCCTTTCGTAACTCATATTTTGCTGTTTACCTCCTGTCTTATTGCTTTAACTAACTGGCCACCACAGTTAGCTAACAACCACTGTGCCGTCGGCTTTTATCTCTATGGTCTGCCCGTCTTGGACACTCTGGAGAAAATCCTCACCCAATTGGTCTATGGTAATGATCCGTTTCTTAAGCCATACGTCGCTTAAGATAATCCCGGCCGCCGCCAGGGAATCGATGTGCCCGGAAAAGAGCATGGCCCGGGGGCCCAGGCCCATTTGGACCGCGGTCTCCAGAACCATCCCGCCAGTGGTTGAACCGATGGTCTGGGGGAGGCAGATGATTTTATCCGTTAAATCTTTCTTGTAGAGGTCCGGGTTGTTCTGGTCAGCACAAATCACCCGTTTTGCCTTTTTTAATGCGCTCTTTTGATAGGTCGCCAGCAGATTCATGCCATATCTGGAGACCACAGCCTCCCCGGTGGTTTCCCCGCCCAGTATTACCCGGCCTTTAAATTCCTTTGCCATCTTCATCCCTCCTATGAATTGATAATCGCATCCAAAACCTCGTCATCCAGCATAAATTTTGCCGTGGTATATGTCCGGAGCTTGTTGGAGTTGGTAATCACCGGCCGCTTGGCGCATAGCGGGTTATTCATGTACATCAGCGCGCAGATGGAGGTGGTTCGCGCCCCGGTCGCCAGGAGACGGTTGTAGGCGGCGGTATCCTTTTTAAAGGCCTCCACCACATCAGGGGCGGCGCATAGTAGAGTGGGAACCGCGACCCGTCTGCGACCGGCCTTCTCGAGACCGGAGGCGATCTTCTCCGCCCAGTCCCGCAGTTGCTTCAGGGAAAGGTGGGGGCAACCGATGAAGCAGACTTGCGGCCGGGCTTCCGGGCGCTTCCACAGTAAAGGATAGGAACGGATTACCCGTTCGATTTCCTGATCATCGATGACATATTTTTGGTACCCTTCCACCAGCAGGTTGCGTCCTTCTTCCACAGCTTCCGGCGTAATGTTTTCCACATGATAGAGACCGACCGCGCCATTGGAGGCGCTGGCCGCCCCCATATCCTTCAGGTAGTCACAGGTATCCGGCGAGAGACCCGCTCCCAAAAAACGGTCCAGCCCGGTGATGTATGGAACATCCTCCACCACCTTCATGCCGATGGCGCTCCCTAAAACCTGGGCGTTCGGGACTTTGGTTGTCTTTACCTCCACCAGCCATTTCGCCCGGCGGCCTTCGTCCGTCAAAAGCCCGAATTCCGGCGCTTTCCCAAGAATCCCGCAGAAAAGTTCAATAATACCGGAATTGCGGTTGCTTCTTGCCCCGATTACGGAGTTGGCGTAAACCACCGCCGATGATTCAGCCCAGGCCAGGATATCGCCTTTTTTGGGGATATTGCCTACCTCCGGCAGGTAGCAGGTGCAAGAAAAAGCGTTTTCATCCTTTAACCCCACCTTCTGCAATTGCCCCTCGTACTCTTCCTGTTTTCCATACATGATTTTAAAGACCAGCTTCTCCAAGGGATTACATTTGACGTTGGCGTAATCCAGGGGGCGGGGGTCAACGGTAAAGGGGTCTTTGGTTTTAAGGTTGTGGGCGATCAATTCGTCCATCATCTCAAAGACCGGAGTCAAAAGGGGAATTCCAAATGAAGTCACCAGGTGGACAGGTCCGTCCAGAGGCACCAACCTTTTGGCTCCAAAGACCTCCCCGTACAGTACCACAGACGCCATCACCTTTTGTAAAGTTTCTCCCTGTTTTCCCTCGAGGATCTCCTTCTCATCCGGCGTTAACTCCATCTTGGTCTGGAACAACTTGTCACAACCCCTTTACAAACTTTTTTCCTAATATTAATTAGATTCAACGGTTTGTGAAACATCCCTTCTTTTGCGAAAGATCACTTCTTTAATAAAAGACTAACATATAGGGGATAAATTCCAATTATGAGCTGGGATTTTCATAGTATCCTCTTAAGCTGGTGTTTTTTTAGACGATAATATAAATAGATTCCACATCATGACTTACTTGGAGGTCTGGCATATGAAAAAACACCACGTACGTCACGAGATATTGCATGAACATGAGTTGTGGGCAAATAAGGTAGGTACGGTTATCACCGGTGTTTTTGGCTTCACTGCTGTTCCTGTTTTTTTGGCCATACCAAACGTCCTTATATTTTGGCGAATTATGCTCTCGATTATTGGCGTTCTTTTGGCCACTGGGTTGATTGCAGTTTCCAGAAATAAAAAAACAGCCGGTTTGACCAAGTATATTTTAACCGTTGTTTTGGTTTCGTTCGGTTTTCTTATGACCATTACCATGGGCGAGGGTAACCGTTGCATTCCCTTTTATTTCTTTTCGCTCCCGGCTTTTTGCTTAATTTATCTAAATCCCAGGCTTATCCTTATAGTGATAGCCGAGACAATTTTTGCTCATGTGATCATGATGACCTATTTCCCGGAAGAGATTTTTGCCCTGCACCAACCGGCAATGTACATATACGCCACTTTTATCTATCTCCTTTATTGCCTGGCTGTTTATACTATTGCTGTTAAGGCCTTATCGTTACTGGGCATATTGGGCAAAAGAGAAGAAGAACAGACCAGGCTGAACCGGCACTTAACCGACATCCAGCAAAGAATTGCGGTAGCCTCTACGCAACTGCGAAAGACAAGTGTGGCATTAAGCCAACAGGCCGGGGAAATGCTGGCCAGTTCACAGGAGACAGCCGCAGGAATGGAGGAAATGGCCCGCATGGTGGATGTGGAAACCAGTGAAGTAACCAAAGTCTCCCAAAGTGTAAGCGAGATAAATGAGATCGCCGAAGAGATTAGAAAAAAAACCATGGAATTGGCGGATGCATTTGACAAGACCCACGGCCTTTCTATGCAGGGAGCTGAGTTGATATATTCTACAATTGACGGGATACAAAAAACCGGCGTTCACATGGCTGAGGTTGTTGACGCCACCCGGCGTTTGAAGGAGAGTTCCTTAAAAATCAGTAGCATACTGAAGATCATGAATGAAATTGCTGAAAAAACCACGTTGCTTTCGGTAAACGCCAATATCGAAGCGGCCAGAGCCGGTAGTACCGGGCAGGGATTTGCCGTTGTTGCCATGGAAATTAAAAAGTTGGCGGAACAATCGGCGCAGGGAACTGAAGAAATCAAAAGCATAATCGGGGACACCCTGCTTGACGTCGACAAAGTAATGACGGCCATCGAATCCAGCCTGGCCACTGTAGAAGAAGGTTCCCGGGAGTCATATGCCGTTTCCGGCAGTATAGAAAAGATCATGGAGAATATAAGTAAAAATTCGGAACAAATCAGAACAATCCATCAAGCCCTGGAAAAACTGGTGGCCATGAATAACAACATTATGGATGCCACAAACAGCCTGGCCGGGATCGCTGAAGAAACCTCTGCCGGCACTGAAGAAATATCAGCCACAACCCAACAACAAGCCATTGCTATTGACCATATTGTAGAGCAAATTAAGGAACTGGAGCAGATGGCCTCCGCTCTTGATCTCTTGGTTAGCAAGGCTTCATAGGCGCCAACGCCTTCTTATAGCTAGGATAAGGGAAAAAAGTAAAGGGGTTGACAGTGTTGAAAATATTGGCAATTGAAAGAGAAATACCTAATATCTCCAGTGACGAAGCGCGCGTACGCGCTTATGAACCGCATTTGCAGGCGGAGGCTTTTAGGGTTTGGGAACTTTATAAATCAGGAATATTTCGTGAGATATATTTTGATAAACACAAGCATACAGCAGTAATTATTCTGGAATGTAAAGATATTGAAGAGGCCGAAGACCATCTGAAAACATTGCCTCTGGTTAAAGAAGGGTTGATCGATTTTCAAATCATTGCTTTGGAACCTTATCCGGGTTTTTCAAGATTGTTTGCAAAAGATTGAGAAGGATATAGATGCGGATGGAAAAGACCTTCTCTTTTTAGCCATAGAGAGGTCTTTCTTTTCTTCCTTCTCTTTGCGCACGCGCGCACTCAACCAGATTTTTTCCGGATAGAAGCTCTCCAATTCAGTGGGTTGGTAAAGCTTTTATAGGAGCGAGTCAATTTTGCCACGGCCAATGGGTCAAGACCGGTTTGCCATAGTTGTTTACGGAAGATCTTCACTGCTCTCCTCCTTTGGATGCAGCCCGCAAGGAAAGTAAAACCGATCTTCCCTATTAACCGGGGGATACCAAAGACAAATCCGCTTATGGATTTTAACATGGGAAACCTCTACGAACCTGTATAATCAGGAGTCTTTTTCTTTTGTCTCGAAGTTGCCTTGGAATTTTGCCACATCTCTAATTGTATTCAGATAGTCGTGGGTCATCTTCATGGCGTCCTCTTGACTAATCCCGTATTCCAGCAACTTTTTGTAGAAGGCACCGACGGCCGCTCCCATGTTATTGGCTGCTTCGACCGAATAAAAGGTGGCCATAATCTCCCTAATCAGGTGCGGGACTTTTGAAGCCAACTCATCCATTAACTCGCCAATTTCTTTAACAGGGATTTCACTCATAAGCAAACACCCTCCTTTGCCATGGTTGATAAACAGCCCAAGCTATTTGAGGCATTGTCCCTCGTAAAACCTGGTGAATGACCCGCTCGGCAATGACCTTTTTGGGGTTTTGCACGACAACGATGATTTTTTCCTGAACCCGTTCCCTTACCCCGGCAGGGGCCACAGTTTTTAACGGCGCGAACCGGCGCAGGAGGGCTAATTCAAAAGAAAGTACTTGAAGAAAATCGTCATTTTCCATAATCAGTCGAAATACTTCGAGTTTTTCCTCGATGGTCAACCGCTGTTGCAGGTAGGCCAAGGCCAGTTCGTGCATTTCCTGGCGGGTCATACACTCTCCTCCTTTAGCTTGTGCTGTAAGACGGATCGAGCGGCATGAGCTTTGCTTTTTACCGTTCCCACCGGAATCCCCAAAATCTCCGCTAATTCACTACAAGTCAGTTCCTCGACGTACAGACCGTAAAGAATGGTACGGGCGGTATCATCCAGATGACTCAGGAGCTGGCGGATGAAGAGGTGATCGGGCCCGGGATCAGCCTCCAGCCCTTCGGCAAGCTCCACTTCGACCAGGCGCTTTTTCCGCAGATGGTCTACGAGTTTATTGCGGGCGATGGCGAGAATCCATGCTTTAGGCGAGTTTACTTCCGCGATCTTATGGAGATTCTGGTAGACGGCCAGGAAGGTCTCTTGGAGTACATCTTCTACCAAGTGCTCATCCTCCAGTTTGAATTTGAGAAAGCGGTAGACCGTATCCACATACCTGGTATAGATCTCCTCAAAACTCATCCCCTCAACCCTTTCACTTATATAGTCGCGGTTTTTGCGGGTTTGGTTCAATCTTTTTATGATACGCGCGCGGTGTTTTGCCGGGGATTTAGAAACCCGGCGCTTCCCAGAGGTTCTCATATTATGTTATAATTATATCTAAAAGCAAAATAAGGGAAAACTGCCCAAGGAAGGCCGGACCGAAAGGGGGTGCGCGCATACCGCGTTACCGGATGAAGGCAAAAAAATTATATGCCAGGTTGGACAGGGATTTTGGGGTTGACAACTTAAGAGATGACTGGAGCTTTATGCGGTTCAACAATTATATAACCCCCAGTTTTAAAAGGCGCTACATGGGGGTCATGCTGGGTAACACCGGCAAAATAGAGAAAGTCTATACCGCGGTCTTTCCGGACCTGGATATCCTCGATAAATTGCTTGCTACCAAAGAGAGGGAGATATTATTATTCACCCACCATGCAATGGGTTACGACCCGACAATCAGTGGCTTGCCGTTTTATGATATACCCGAAGAGTACCTGCAAAAATTGAAGAA
>LSQX01377905.1_pt1 | contig 13858 bp, 5 predicted proteins | sample 654561 | NCBI WGS metagenome assembly LSQX01 (sample SAMN04489861, study PRJNA283612) | anaerobic digester metagenome | isolation source: 4 biogas reactors fed with cattle manure at either 37C or 55C with and... | place: Denmark: Kongens Lyngby | collected 2014 | reverse complement strand
AACTCCCGCACCGTGCGTCCCCGGCTGACGCGGGCGATGAACATGCCGACGAAGGGCGACCAGCTGATCCACCAGGCCCAGTAGAAGGCCGTCCAGCCCTGGCTGAAGTTGGCATCATCGCGCCCCACCGGGTTGGCGAGAGCAGGCAGATAGCTGGCGTAGGCGCCCAGGTTGCTGAAGAAACCCTTCAGGATGGCCAGCGTCGGCCCGCAGACAATGACGAACAACAGCAGCAGGAACGCCAGTGCGATGTTGACCTTGGACAGTTGCTGGACACCCTTGTCCACTCCGGCAATGACCGACCAGAGGGCCACCGCGGTGATGGCGATGATCAGCAGGACCATGGTCAGGTTGCCGCTGGGAATGCCGAACAGCTGGTTCATGCCGGCCCCTGCCTGCTGCGCCCCCAGGCCCAGCGAGGTGACCAGGCCGAACATGGTAGCGAACACCGCGAGGATGTCGATCACATGGCCCGGCCAACCCCAGATGCGCTCACCCAGCAGCGGATAGAAGATCGAACGCACGCTCAGGGGCAGGCCCTTGTTGTAAGCGAAGATCGCCAGTGACAGCGCCACCACCGCGTAGATCGCCCAGGGATGCAGGCCCCAATGAAATATGGTGGCCGCCATGCCCAGCCTGAAGGCTTCCCGGGCATCCCCTTCGGCACCGCCCAGTGGCGCCCAGTCGGTGCGCTCACCGGTCTCCCCCAGGGTCACCCCCTCGAAGGCCGCATTGAAATGTCCCATGGGTTCGGCGACCCCGTAGAACATCAGGCCGATGCCCATACCGGCAGCAAACAGCATGGAGAACCAACCCATGTAGGTGTAGTCCGGAATCGCCTCTTTGCCGCCGATACGCACCTTGCCCAGCGGGGTGAAGATCAGCACCAGACACAGCAGCACGAAGATGTTGGCGGCACTGATGAAGAACCAGGCCATCTTGCTGGTGACCCAGCCGCGCAGGCTGGTGAATACCGCAGCGGCCTGGTCCTGCAACGCCAGGGTCAGCAACACGAACAGCAGAATGGTACCCGCTGAAATCAGGAACACCTTGCTGTGAATATCGAGGCTGAAGGTGAATTGCCCGGAGAAGTTGTCCTGACCGACCACATAGTCGGTATCGATCAGATTGGTTTCACCAGAGGGTGCCGGAATGCCGTCTGCATTGACCGCCGGCGCCTGCTGCTGGGTTTCATCGTTGGGCTGATTACCCATGACCTCGCTCCTTGTTTAGCTATTACTGGTCCTGCTGATATAACTCTAGCGGGTCAGCGTAACATTGCTGGGAGTTTACGAGGTAATTCAGGGGGCTTTTGCGCTGGAGTGCAGAATGCCCACTACATCGGCAGCGGACAGTCGATAGCTCTTCATCAGGGTCTTGAGTTCGTCGCCAAATTCGCGGGCTTCGCGCAGGCGTTCGGTCTTCTTGTTGACTTCGAGTTGCGCCAGACTCTCGGCGAGCTTGCGTTCAAGCTCTCGAAACGCGTTGTTCTTGGTCATGGTTAACCTTTCAGGGATCAGAATACCTATCTGTATGCAGCACACTGCGCACAGTGGCAGTTGCACATTCAGATAACGACGTATTTCAGAAACAGGGTACCGTGCACGGTGGCAGTCCCGGACTGCAGCCAGACGGGCTGCCATATCGACCTGACCTGTCCGCCGGTTCGAAGTTCAGTGTTTGATGACGCTCGTGGTGGCGGCGGTTGGCGCGATGGTGATGACACGGGCCCCAGCAGACCTGCTGGGACCCCGGAAGTCTAACATGAAAACCCGCGGCGCCGTCAGCCCCCGTCCCAGTGCAGCGCCAGTCCGCTGACCCGGCGTACCGGCTGGGCGACTGCGGCCTCGAAGATGCCATTGCGGGTTTCCACCAGACTGAAGTGGTCCCTGGCCCGGGTCACTGCGGTATACACCAGCTCCTTGGTCAGCAGCGGGCTGCGGCTGTCCGGCAGCACCAGCAGGGCATGGCTGAATTCCGACCCCTGGGACTTGTGCACCGTCATGGCAAACACGGTCTCCACATCGCTCAGGCGGCTGGGCAGCACAAAGCGGATGCCGCCGGAGCCATCGTTACGCGGAAAGGCGACCCGCAGCACCAGACTCTCCGGCTCGCCCGGGTGCAGTGCCGGCTCCCTGACCCGCAGGGCGATACCGATATCGCCGTTCATCAGCCCCAGCGAGTAGTCGTTGCGCGTAACCAGCACCGGCCGCCCTTCGTACCAGCCGCCGGGTTCGGGCAGCAGCCCCCGGCGATGCAGCAGCCGGGCGATATTCTGGTTCAGCCCCTCGACGCCCCAGGGGCCCTTGCGCACCGCGCAGAGCACCCGGCACAGGTCGAACGCCGTCAGCACCTCTCGAGCCCAAGCCTCCCACGCTGAATCATCGGCGCGGGTCTCGGAAGACGGACGCTGGTCCCGCAGCGCTTTCAGATAGTCCGCATACCCCGACAGCCCCCCGCTCCCCAGCACCAGTTCAGCCCATTGCGGATCGCTTTCACCTTTCAACTGGTATTGGTGAATATCCTTGTAACCGCCCTCCCGCAGGACCTGTCGGGCGGCCAGCGGATCGGCGCGGTTGACCGCCCGGGCCAGCTGTCCGATGCCACTTCTGGCATCAAAGCGCCGGGAATGGCGCAGCATCACCGTCTGCTGGGCCAGCGGGTGACGCTCGGCATCCCCCGGCAGCAGCGGGCTGTCGGTCAGTGTCTGGCCACTGATCTGCTCCAGCCAGCGGCGGGTGGCCTCGCTGTAGCGCCCGGCCTCGGCATCGCGGCACAGATCGCCGAGCACCGCCCCGGCCTCCACCGAGGCCAGCTGATCCTTGTCCCCCAGCAGGATCAGCCGGGTGCGGGGAGACAGCGCATCCAGCAGGCAGGCCATCATCTCCAGATCGATCATCGATGCCTCATCCACCACCAGAACATCCAGCACCAGCGGGTTGCCCGCATGATGGCGGAAGCGCCGGGTGTCGGGCAGGCTGCCGAGCAAGCGGTGCAGGGTGGTGACCTCCCGCGGGATATGCTGTCGCACCGGCTCCTCTACCGGCAGGCTGCCGACCTGTTTGCCGATGGATTCGGTAAGCCGCGCGGCGGCCTTGCCGGTGGGTGCCGCCAGATGCATGCGCAGCGGTTGCCCCGCCGCCACGGCCGGAGCCTGCAACAGCGCCAGCAGCCGCACCACGGTAGTGGTCTTGCCGGTACCCGGCCCGCCGGTGATGATGCTGAAGGCGCCCCGGGCCGCCAGGGCGCAGGCCAGCTTCTGCCAGTCCGGCAACTGATCGCTGAGAGGAAACAGTTCATCCAGCTGCGCGGCAAGGTTGTCCGGCAGCGGCAGCGGCGTGGCCAGGCGCTGCCGCAGATTGGCCGCCACCTGTCGCTCGTAGTTCCAGTAACGGCGCAGATACAGCCGCGAGCCATGCAGCACCAATGGCCGCTGGCTATCGGCACCGGGCAGGCTGTCCACCAGCGGGCTGGCTGCCAGCGCCTGCAGCCAGCGTTCGGCGCTGACCGGCCGTAACAGGTCCGAAGGCAGTTGCACGCCCTGCCCGGCCTGCTGGCCTTCCGGCGGCAACGACAGGCTCAGATCCGGGGTGCTGAGGGTTTCGTGCAACTCCAGGCATACATGGCCATGGCCCAGCTGATGGCTGGCCAGGGCAGCGGCCAGCAGGGTCAGCGGGTCGGCATCCGGCTGCATATCCAGCAGAAACAATACCAGTGCCCGGTCCAGCGCCCGCAGCCAGCCGACCTCCACCCACTGCTGCAACTGGTGCAGCACCTGGCTGACACCCAGCTCGCCGGGAACCTGCTCGGCCAGCGCCAGCAGATCCAGCTGTGCGCCCTGCTCCGGTGTTGTGCTGCTCATGGGCTCACCTCCTGCGCCTGTCCGGCAAACAGCCGGTCCAGTTGTTCGATCAGTGCCCGGGGCGGGCGGGTCTGCCACAACCCACCACTCGGCGCTTCAGCACCACGGACAAACCAGTAGACGGCCCCGCCCATGTGCCGGTCATAGTCGTAATCCGGCAGGCGGGCACGCAGCTGGCGATGCAGTGCCAGCAGGTAGAACACGTACTGCAGGTCGTAACGGTGCTCCAGCACGGCGGCGTCCATGGCCTGCTGGTTATAGGCACTGGCGTCGCTGCCCAGCCAGTTGGACTTGTAGTCGAGCACGTAATAGCGGCCCTGATGCTCGAAGGCCAGGTCGATGAAGCCCTTGAACATGCCGTTGAGCCGATCCGGCAACAGCGCGGCGCGGGGCTGGTTGTCCAGCGTGTGCTGGCAGATGAGCCGATCCAACTGCTGCACATTCACCTGTGCGGCGCTGAACAGGAACTCCAGTTCCACCTGATACTGCTGCGGAGCAAGATCGGCCAGCGCCAGCTCGGTGTCCTGCACCAGTCCGGGACGGCGCAGCAGCCCGGCCAGCCAGTCACCAAGGCAGTCGCCCCACTCTGCCCAGCCCCGGCGGATGCAGCGAGGACGCAGATGCTCCCGGCTGGTCTGCGGGTCGGCAAACCGGGCAAAGCTCTCCCGCCCCGCCAGCTCCAGCAGGCCGTGCAGGAAGGTGCCCGGCTGCGGCCCCCGGGGAAAGCGGTGGATAGTCGGCGTCTCACCGGGGCGCAGCGGCTGGAACTGCTGGCTGCGCTCGTCATCCAACAGCTGTTCCGAGAAAGCCGATTCCGGTGCCTCGCCACCCACCGCCAGGGCGCTGTAGGAACTGATCCACCAGTGCTCGAACGGCTTGTGAGTCGGGATGCGCTCGCGCAGCTCGCCGAGCACCTCGGCCGCTGGTTGCCAGACTGCTTCAGTTGCCTCGGGAGCCGGACTGATGGCAATGCCGTCGGCCTGCCAGCGCTGCAGCCAGTTGCCCAGTGCTGCGGAGTCGGGCAGCGACTCACCACCGGCCAGCAACCAGGCTACCGCGCTCTGGTGCAGGACCGAGGCCTTCGACTGGCCATGTTTCAGGTCGGCCAGCCCCAGCCAGCAGGCGTGGCGGGCCCGGGTCAGGGCCACATACAGCAGGCGCAGGTCTTCCCCCAGCCGCTCGCGGTCGGCCTGCTCCAGCTGCTGCTCATCGGGCTGCAGCACCCAGCGGCTGTGCTGGCCATCGAACAGCCGGGCCGGCTCGTTGCTCCTTACCGGGCGGCTGTGGGCAATGAACGGCAGAAATACCAGCGGATACTCCAGCCCCTTGGATTTGTGGATGGTCACTACCTTGACCAGGTCCGCATCGCTCTCCAGCCGCAGTATCTGCTCCTCCCCACCGCTGCCGTCCAAGGCCCGGCGGATGGCTTCAGCCAGATAGCGGATCAGCGCCTGCTCCCCATCCAGCTCCCGGGCCGCCTGCTGCAGCAGCTCGGCCAGGTGCAGCAGGTTGGTCAACTGGCGCTCGCCTTCACCCTGACGGACCAGCCGCTCGGGCAGGCGGAACTCGTGCATCAGCCGGTGCAGCATGGGCAGCACACCCTGGCGCAGCCACTGCTGGCGGTAGCGACGGAACTGCTCAACCCGCTGCTCCCACAGCCGCTCATGCTGATTGAGCTGCTCCAGCTCGGCCCAGCTCAGCCCCAGGCTGGCGGTGGCCAGCGCCGCGCGCAGCGGGCGGTCGTTACCGGGGTCGGCGCAGGCCCGCAGCCAGCGCAACACATCCTCGGCCTGCGGGGTGGCCAGCACCGAGTCCTTGTCGGACAGGTAGACGCTGCGCACGCCCCGGGCCGCCAGTGCCTGGCGGATGTACTGCGCCTCGCGGCCGGTACGCACCAGCACCGCCATATCCGCCGGGCGCACCGGCTGCATGCCCTGCTCCGGGTGCACAAACCCGGTGCTGCCAGCCTGTCCGCCCTGCAGCATCTGCACCATGGCACTGGCACAGCGCTCGGCCATGCTCTGGCGGTATTCGTCCCCCGACAGCGGCTCGTCAGTTGCCAGCTGCCAGACATTCAGGGCCGGGGCCGGGCTGCCATCCAGCGTCCATACCTCGCTGCGCCCCCGGGCCGCGACCGACAGGAAGGGCAGCGGATCATTGCCATCCTGTCGGAACAGGAAGGCACCGCTGGACCAGTTTTCTTCTGCTTCGGTGAACACGTGATTGACCGCATCGACCATGGTCTGGCTGGAACGGAAGTTGGTGTCCAGACTCTCGTGCCGCCCATCGGTGGCGCTCCGGGCCTGCAGATAGGTATGGATATCCGCGCCGCGGAACGAGTAGATCGCCTGCTTGGGATCGCCGATCAGCAGCAGCGCGGTGTCCTGCTGGTTCTCCGACACCCGGTAGATGCTGTCGAAGATACGGTATTGCAGCGGGTCGGTATCCTGGAACTCGTCGATCAGCGCCACCGGAAACTGGCGGCGGATCACCGCCGCCAGCCGCTCGCCATTGGCGCCCTGCAGCGCGGCATCCAGCCGGGTCAGCATGTCATCGAAGCCCATCTGCGCGCGGCGCTGTTTTTCCTCCTCGAAGCGCTGATGGATCCAGTGCGCGGCATGCATCAGGGCGTCATGGCCGGGGTCGGGCAGTTCCGCCAGACGCTGTTCCAGCTCGGCCATGGCGTCCAGCGCGGCACTGACCTCGAAGGGGATCTCCAGTTCTACCCCTTTCTTGCAGGCGGCGGGCAGTCCCTCATGGGTAAAGTATTTGAACCTGCCCTTGCTGAAATCCAGCTCTCCCTTGCCCTCACACCAACTGCGCAGCTCGTCCAGACGGGGCTGGTAGTTGGTCGGCCCCATCATGTTGGCTTTGAAGTGTCCGGCCTCGTAGCCCTGATCACAGAAAACCTGCAGTTCCTCCAGCCACTGCTGCCAGGGTTGGCGGATCTGCCCCAGCGCTGCCTCTCGCTGCGCCAGCACGGTGCCGATCAATTGCTGCAGATCGCTCTGCTGCGGTGCCTCGGCGCTGCTCAGCCAGCGTCTGGCCTGGGCCAGCAGCTGATCCGGGCTCTGCCAGTTGCTCTGGGCCCAGGCCAGGGTCGTACCCTGCAGCACGTAGCAGTGTTCACGCCAGTAATCCCGTATCACCTCGGCCAGCAGCTCGGAGTGGTCGGTTTCCAGGCTCTGTTCGAACAGGCTGCCGCTGTCGAAGGCATGCTCGCGCAGCATGCGCTGACACCAGCCGTGGATGGTGGATACCGCTGCCTGATCCATCCACTGCCCGGCAATATCCAGCTTGTGGGCGCTGCTGGCATGCAGTGCCGGGTCAACATCTTCGAGCAGACCGGCGAGTATCGGGTCCGGATCAGCCAGCTCGCCGCGAAAGGCCTGGGCCGCCTGCACCAGACGGGCGCGGATACGATCGCGCAGCTCCTGGGTAGCGGCATCGGTAAAGGTTACTACCAGAATTTCCGGTGGCAGCAGCTCCCGGCCAAACCCCGCCTGCCCGCCGTGGCCGAGAATCAGCCGCAGATACAGGGCGGAAATGGTGAAGGTCTTGCCAGTACCGGCGCTGGCCTCGATCAGACGGCTGCCACGCAGCGGGCAACGCAGTGCCAGGGGGGTATTGTTGCTCATGCCTGTTCCTCCCCGGCCCGGGTGATGGTGATCAGTTTGTCAGTGTTGGCATCCAGCAGCGGCTGATACAGCTGCCGGGCCCAGTCGGCAAACTCACCCTCGGCCCACAGGCTGGCAAATTCGGGGTAGGTACGCTGCAGCACCGCACTCTTGTCCCGCTCACCACCACGGTAGTCCGAGCCTTCATAGCAGCTCCGGGCCGCTTCCTCACGCCTGTCTTCCCTGGCAGTCAGATAGGCGAAGGCGGTGTCCGGTGCCACCGGCAGGGGTCGACACAGGCTCTGCTGCCAGGCGTCCAACCAGTCACCAATGATCTGCCGCGCCTGCTCAGGCTCCAAGGGGGCCAGCTCGATGGTAGCGTCGACGCCGATCAGCACGCTGTACAGAGAATGACCATTGGCTGCGGCCAGCACATGAGTACTCCACAGCACCATCAGCTTCGACCAGCGGGCCTTGCTCTTGTCCAGCAACTTGCCCGGCTCCAGGCTGATCCGCGCCAGCGCTTCGCCATGCGAGCTACCCCGTAACCCAGCCAGCGCACTGAGCAGCTGCACACCGGGAATATCCGCCTGCAGCAACAATGCCTGCTGCAGCGGCTGATCCCAGCGCTGCAGCAGCCCGGCATAGCGTTGCAGTTGCTCGCCCAGCGGCTGACACACCTGATCCAGCGCCAGCTGGGCAAACCCGGCCAGGGGCACTTCACCCCGGGCCCGCAGCCGGGCAGCGGCCTGTTGCAACTGCTCATCCCAGTCCTGCTGCGGGTGGCGCAACGCCTGCTCCAGCAGCCATTGCCGCAGCTGGTATTGCTGCAGACCGTCGAGGGTGAAGGGCTCATCGTCCTCGGTCAGGGTTTCCTGTTCACGCAGGAATACCTTGAGCCGGTAGCCGAAGAAGTATTCCGCCGGATTGCGCAGGAAGCGTTGCAGCTGGCTCAGGTCGATGGGCTCGACCAGCGGCAGTTGATCCAGCGGGGTATCGATCTGCCTGCTGCTCCCCCCCTCATGCAGCGCCCGCCACTCGGCGGCATAGCTGAACAGTCGGTCGTCGCCGCTGAAGTAACGGCGGCTGAAGGGTTGCAGCGGGTGTTCGGTGGTCAACGCCGACAGCAGGTCGCCGTCGCCAGCCAGAGTCCAGCCCGCCTCCAGGTGATCGCGCAACTGGCCGATCAGCACCGATGGCGGGCGCTCGGTATTGTCGCGGATGCTGCGCCCGACCCAGCTGATACTCAGGCAGTCCCGGGCGGACAACAGTGCCTCCAGCAGCAGATAGCGGTCATCCTCGCGCCGGGAGCGGTCGCCCGGCCGATAGTCCTGGCCCATCAGATCAAAATCCAGCGGCGGCTGGGCGCGGGGGTAGTCGCCATCATTCATGCCCAGCAGGCAGACATGGCGGAACGGGATGGCACGCATCGGCATCAGGGTGCAGATATTCACCGCCCCGGCCAGAAAACGCTGGCTCAGCGAGCCCTGACCGAGACTGGACAGCCATTCCTCGGCCACCACCGTCAGCGGCAGCTGTTCTTCCAGCCCGACCGATTCGCACAGCTCCAGCCAATGTTCGAGCCCCTCCTGCAACTGCGCCAGCAGCAACTGATCCTGCTCGGTCTGGGCACTGAAGAAATCCGCCAGCAGCGTGCGCAGCCGCTCACCCCACTCCCCCGGTGTCGCCGGGCAGGCCAGCGCCTGCTCATGGTGGTCGAGGCGCTCCAGCAGCTGGCTGAGCGGGCCGATCAGCGCTGCATCCAGCCCACCCACTTCATCAAAGGGTTCGACCCCGGCCCAGGCAGCACCGGGACCGCTGGCATAGCCCAGCAGCATGCGGCGCAGGCCGAAGCGCCAGCTGTTGCCCTCCAGCCCGGCGGGCAGGCCCCGGGCGGCACGGCGCTGCTGATCCAGCCCCCAGCGGATGCCGGCACCTTCTATCCAGCCCCGCAGGGTCGGCACATCCGCCTCGCTCAGGGCAAAGCGCTGACGCAGGGCCGGCACATCCAGCAGGTCGAGCACTTCACTGACCGGCAGACGGCTATCCGGCAAGCGCAGCAGGTGCTCCAGGGCAATCAGCAGCGGCTGCTGACCACGCTGCCCCTGATCGGCCAGGGTGAAGGGTATATGCCGGGGATCACCCGCTGCGTATTGGCCGAACACCGCCTGCACGTGGGGGGCGTAGCTGTTGACGTCCGGCACCATGACGATCACGTCCCGAGGCCTGAGCGTGGGGTCGCGGCCAAAGGCATCCAGCAACTGGTCATGCAGTATCTCCACCTCCCGCTGGGGGCTGTGGGCGATCTGAAAGCGCAGCGAGCAGTCGTCCTGTGCCTCCACCGGCGGCCACAGCTCACGGGATTCGGCCAGCGGGCGCAGTTCGAGAATATCCTGCTGCAGCTGTTGCAACAGCGTCTGCCCGGCGGGTGCCTCGAACAGATCCACCCGCCCGCCGTTGATCGCGGCAAACCGGGACTCATAACTGGCCCGTTCGTCATGCTGATCCAGCAGGTTGATATAGTCTCGCCCCTGCTTGCCCCAGGCCGCCAGCAGCGGATGGGCATGCTGATGCAGCTGGCTGGCATCCAGGCTCAGGGGCACATCCGGCCGCCGTTGCTGGCGACGGTACTGGTGCCGCAGCAGGTCCTGATCGGCGACGATATCGCCCCAGTGGTACTGGCAGGGGTTGAGCACCGCCAGCAGCACCTGGCTGAAACGCCCGATCACCGCCAACGCCTCCAGCGTCTGCGCCGGCAGGGAAGAGATGCCGAACACCACCACCCGCCGGGGCAGCATGACCGGACGCTGTTCGACACCCAGCATATGCTCGACAAAACGCGGATGGATACCGGCGCGGCTGTCACTCAGCCGCTCGGCACCGACATCCGCCAGCACCGCCCGCCACAGCGCCGGTTGCCAGCGCTCCTCGTCATCCAGGGGACGCAGGCCCTCCCGGGCCAGGCCGATGCGGTCCTGCCCGGCGGCCCAGTCGTTCAGCCAGTCAGCCCGGTACACCTGATACTGGTCAAACAGATCCGCCAGCCGCTGGGCCAGCTGATAGCGCTTGCGGCAATCCGGATCATTCGCCAGAAAGCGCTGCAACGGGGCAAACTCGGGCTGCTCCGCCAAGGCTGGCAGCAGCCGCATCAACCGCCAGCTCAGCGGCTGCTTGTCCAACGGTGAGGTTTCCGGCACCGCTTCCCGGCCCAGCACGTTGCGGTAAGCATCCCACAGAAAACGCGCGGGCAACTGCACATCCACCGCAGCGGCAATCCCGCAACCACCCTGCTCCGGATCAGCCGCCAGCGCCATATGCAGCCACTGGGCAATGCCGTTACTCTGCACCAGCATCACCTCGTTCTCCAGCGGCGCAAGGGGATGGGCACGCAGCCAGTCGACCACCAGCTCACGCAGGCTTTCCAGCCGGTTACCGTGGATGATCATCAGACCGGGGGTCAGATCCTGGGCGTGTGGCATGGGGGCTCCGTTGGTTCAGTCCAGAGAAAGGGGCAACTTTGCCAACAGCCTACCAGCACCCTGCGACATTGTGTGTCGCGAGGGTCATTACTGCCGCCAGCAGTCGGCTACACCTGACTGCCCAGATAGCGCCTTTCCCACGGACTGATCTCGTCCATGAAGCTTTCCAGCTCCAGCTCCTTGCAAGCGAGATAGCCTTCGATGAATTCCGGGGTGAAGAACTCTCGGGCCACCTCGCTGATGCGCAAGCGGCGCAGGGCGCGGTGTACGGTGCAGCTCAGACGCAGGTCGTCCGGCACCTCGAACTCCCGTTGTGCGGGCAGGTCCGGGCGCAGTTCATGTTCGATGCCGTACAGGCCTGCGGCCAGGCTGGCGGCGATCGCCAGATAGGGGTTGGCATCGGCTCCCGGCACCCGGTTCTCCACCCGCCGGGCATCCGGCTCGCTGGTCGGTACCCGCAGCCCGGTACGGCGGTTGTCCTGTGACCAGCACAGGTTGTTGGGCGAGGCGTAGGTATGGCAGTAGCGCTGGTAGGAGTTGACGTTCGGTGCCATCAGCAGGATCAGGTCGCCAAGTCCGGCCTGCAGCCCGCCGAGGTAGTACTGGAACAGCTCGCTGGCCTGCTGGCTGTGCGGATCGGTGAAGATATTCTGCCCGCTGCCATCCACCACGCTCTGGTGAATATGCATGGAGGAGCCGGGCATCTTCGCCAGCGGCTTGGCCATGCATACGGCGATCAGCCCATGCTTGAGGGCGATCTCATGCAACATGAACTTGAACAGGAAGGTCTGGTCGGCGATCAGCAGCGGATCGTCATGCAGGAAGTTCACCTCGTACTGGCTCAGGCCCATCTCGTGCAGCACCGCCTCACAGGGGATGCCGACGGCGGCCATGCTCGCCTTGAGCTCGGTGAAGAAGGGCTGCAACGCATGGGCCGAGCCAGCGGCAAAGGCCTGATTGCCCACCTCGCGGCGACCATCCAGCCCCACTGGCGGGCGGAATGGCTGCTGGACGTCCGGATTCTGCTCGAACAGGTAGAACTCGATTTCCGTCGCCACCTTCGGCGCCCAGCCCCGTGCCGCGTAGCGCTCCACCACCCGCTGCAACATGCTGCGTGAGGACAGCCGGGACGGCGCACCGTCCGCTTCCAGCGCTTCACACAACGCCAGCGCCCGTGGGCTCGCCGTCCAGGGGGTGATGTGCAGCTGTCCGGGAATGGTGCGCAGCAGAAAGTCGCTGTCGTCATAGCCGTAGAAACGCGGCTCGGGATAGTCCCCGGTCAGGCATTGCACCAGCACACCATGGGCCATCTGCACCCGACGGCCCTGGATATAGGACTGGGCATTGATCAGCTTGCCACGCGGGATTCCGTTCATATCGGGAATCACGCATTCGACCTCGGCAATGCCGGCCAACCGCTCGGATAGCGACGGCGTTGCGGATAGGGACGTCATGTGAAAGAACCTTGTTGCGACAGCTACCTGCCCGGAAAGGTGTCGATATTACCGCATCGTCCCCTGCTCCGTCATTGCGAGCCCGCAGGGCGTGGCAATCCATGGCTCATCGCAATGACGTTTTTTGTGAGATCCGATCAGTAACTCAGCGGACGATCACCGTCCTCATCCTTGATACGGGTCGGCAGGCCGATCTCGTTGAGCAGATTGATGAAGGGTCTGCAGTCGAGTTCTTCGACGTTGACCATCTTCTGCACATCCCACACGCCCTGGGCGATCAGGATCGCCGCAGCCACCGGCGGTACACCGGCAGTATAGGAGATGCCCTGACTGCCGACTTCTTCCCAGGCTTGCTTGTGGTCGGCGACGTTGTAGATGAAGATCTCCTTGTCCTTGCCGTCCTTCTTGCCCTTGAGAATGTCACCGATGCAGGTCTTGCCGGTGTAGTTGGGGGCCAGCGAGGCCGGGTCGGGCAGCACCGCCTTGACCACCTTCAGCGGCACCACTTCCAGCCCTTCGGCGGTGGTGACCGGCTGCTCGGACAACAGCCCGAGGCTGTTCAGCACCGTGAACACATTGATGTAATGCTCACCGAAGCCCATCCAGAAGCGGATATTCGGCACGTCCAGGTTCTTCGACAGCGAGTGCAGCTCGTCATGCCCGGTCATGTAACTGGTGCGCTGACCAACGACCGGCAGATCATCGGTACGCTTGATCTCGAACATCTTGTTCTGCACCCACTGGCTGTTCTGCCAGCTCCACACCCGACCGGTAAACTCACGGAAGTTGATTTCCGGGTCGAAGTTGGTGGCGAAGTAGTGACCATGGTCGCCGGCGTTGATATCGATGATGTCGATATCACTGACGCTGTCAAAGTGCTCCATGCCCACTGCCGCATAGGCATTCACTACGCCCGGATCGAAGCCGACCCCGAGGATCGCGGTGACCTTGTTCTCGTCGCACAGCTCGCGGCGTTTCCACTCGTAGTTGGCGTACCACGGCGGCGTCTCGCAGATCTTGTCCGGATCTTCATGGATGGCGGTGTCGAGGTAGGCGGCGCCGGTCTCGATACAGGCCTGCAGCACCGACATGTTAATGAAAGGTGATCCGACGTTGATGACCAGTTGCGACTGTGTCTTGGCAATCAGAGCCTTGGTCGCTTCAACATCAAGCGCGTCCAGAGCGTGGGCTTGCAATTCACCGGCAGTTTTCAGACTGCCCTTTTCCCGCACGCTGTCGACGATCTGCTGACACTTCTCGACAGTACGCGAGGCGATGTGGATGTTACCCAGTATGTCGTTGTGCTGAGCGCACTTGTGCGCCACCACCTGGGCAACCCCTCCGGCACCAATAATCAGAACGTTTCTTTTCATTACTTTTCCTCTATACGCCTCCTTGGGCTTGGGGACCATGACCTCAGGAGAGGCCGCTTTCAAAGTCGTCGTA
>LSQX01267013.1_pt1 | contig 13858 bp, 12 predicted proteins | sample 654561 | NCBI WGS metagenome assembly LSQX01 (sample SAMN04489861, study PRJNA283612) | anaerobic digester metagenome | isolation source: 4 biogas reactors fed with cattle manure at either 37C or 55C with and... | place: Denmark: Kongens Lyngby | collected 2014 | reverse complement strand
CGAGGCCGTTAAAAATGCCAAAGTGATTTACACCGACACCTGGACCAGCATGGGTCAGGAAGAAGAATCCGCGAAACGCGAAAAAGTATTCCCACCCTATCAAATTAACGACACCCTGGTTGCTGAAGCAGATTCGGATGCAATCGTTCTGCACTGTCTGCCCGCACATCGTGGTCAGGAAATCACCGATGAAGTCGCCGATGGACCTCACTCCCGGCTCTTCCCCGAAGCTCACAACCGACTGCACGCACAAAAAGCAGTTCTTTACACCCTATTAGGAGGCAAATAAGTAATGAATACACAGGATTACATCAACATAGAGTCAGAATACGGAGCGAATAACTACAAACCTCTCAATGTAGTTTTAAATGATGGGAAAGGTGCCTGGGTAACCGATGTCGATGGTAAACGCTACCTCGACTGCCTGAGCGCATACTCCGCCGTCAACCAGGGTCACTGTCACCCCCGCATTGTCCAGGCAAGCATCGACCAAGCCCAAAAAATTGGTCTGACTTCCCGTGCTTTCCGCAATGATAAATTGGGTCTTTTTTACAAAAAACTGGCTGATCTGACTGGATACGAGATGGTCTTGCCGATGAACAGTGGTGCCGAAGCTGTTGAATCCGCTATCAAAATCGCCCGAAAATGGGCATATGTTGTAAAGGGCATTCCTAAATACGAAGCTGAAATTATTGTCGCCGAAGGAAACTTCCATGGTCGAACAACCACAATTGTTTCTTTCTCGACTGAAGAGTTTTATAAAGAAATGTTTGGACCTTTCACACCTGGCTTTAAGGTTGTACCCTTTGGAGATGCTGAGGCGATCAAAGCCGCCATTACTCCAAACACAGCTGCTGTCATGCTCGAACCGATCCAGGGTGAAAACGGCGTCGTCATCCCTCCCGATGGCTATCTGAAAAAAGTTTCAGAATATTGTAAAGAAAATAATGTCCTCTTCATCGCCGATGAAATCCAGACTGGTCTCTGCCGTACCGGCAAGTGGTTCGCTTCCCAGTATGAAGATGTTCGTCCTGATGTAACCGTTATTGGCAAGGCTCTCTCTGGAGGTATGTACCCAGTTTCTGCAGTGCTCTCGGATAAGAACGTTCTTGGTCTCTTCCTGCCTGGTGAACACGGTTCTACTTTTGGTGGCAGCCCTATGGCAGCTGCAATTGGTATCGCCGCCTTGGAAGTTTTGGAAGAAGAACACCTGGCTGAACGTGCTTCAGAACTCGGAAACTACTTCATGGGCGAACTGCGCAAAATCGATGCCCCGGTTGTTAAGGAAGTTCGCGGTCGCGGTATGCTGATCGGCGTTGAACTTTACCCCGAAGCCGGCGGTGCCCGTCGTTATTGCGAAATGCTCCAGGCTGAAGGAATTTTAGCCAAAGAAACCCATGACAATGTGATTCGCTTTGCCCCGCCCCTGGTAATTGATAAAGCAGACCTGGAATGGGCACTGACCAAAATCGCGGACGTGTTAAAAAGGTAAGGTAATAATATGACCAGGTTTGCCAAGATCGTTGCTACGCTCGGTCCAGCCAGCTCTGACGAGAAAACTCTCACAGATATGGTGAATGCCGGTCTCGATGTTGCTCGGTTGAATTTTTCGCATGGTGAACACTCCAGCCACGCTGCACTTTTCGGGCTGATCCGCCAGATTTCAAACAAGCTTGGCAAACCTGTCACAATTTTGATGGACCTTCAAGGACCAAAACTACGTGTTGGTGATCTTGGGAAAGATGGTTTAACCCTCAAGTCCGGTCAAGAGGTAGCACTCAGTTCTTTTGAGAATCCAGAAGATCTACCAGACAATGTCATCTTTATACCTTTTGATGTTCCCAAACTCCATGAAGCCCTGAAACCTGGCAACCATATCCTCCTCGATGATGGGCAGCTGGAGTTTCAAGTTACGCGCATGGATGGTAAAAACATCTTTGCCAAAGTCTTGTTAGGTGGGAAGCTTAAGTCCCACAAAGGGGTCAACCTGCCCGGATCGAACCTCGATATCCCCATCCTGACCCCCAAGGACCTGGCTGATTTGCAGTTTGGACTGGATCTCGGTGTTGACCTGGTAGCAGTTTCGTTTGTAAAGACAGCTGAAGATATTCAAATGGTACGCGAAACAATGCGTACAATGACCAGCAACGAATGGCTTCCCCCGATTGTTGCCAAGTTGGAGCGACCTGAAGCCATTCAAAATCTGGATTCCATCATAAAAGTAACCGATGGTGTCATGGTGGCACGTGGAGACCTGGGTGTCGAGATGTCGCCGGCAATCGTTCCTGCCGTACAAAAATCGATCATCAAGACTGCCAACATTAACGGTAAGTTTGTTATTACAGCCACGCAAATGCTGGAATCGATGATCAATAATCCTCGTCCCACCCGGGCCGAAGCTGCCGATGTCGCCAATGCCATTTTTGATGGCAGCGATGCGGTCATGCTATCTGCTGAAACAGCTGCAGGCAAATATCCGGTGCATGCGATCAAAATGATGGATACCATCATTCAGCAAGCAGAGATGCATCTCGATGAGTGGGGACATGTCGATACTCTTGACAGTCGCACCAATAATGGTGATGTAATTTCCATTTCAAAGGCGACCAAGGTGTTGGTGGAAGACCAGGATGTGAAAGCGATCATCGTGTTCACCCTTTCAGGAGCGTCAGCGCTCTGGATGAGTAAGACCAAACCTACTGTCCCAATTTATGCCTTTACACCGAGACTTTCAACCTATCAATGGCTTGGGATCTGTCGGGGTGTTACCCCTATGCGTGTTCCACATGCCGATACACTGGAAACAATGATTACCCATGTTGAGACTGCCCTCAGCGCAGCAACCGACCTATGCAAAGGTGACCAGGTTGTGGTGGTAAGCGGGTTCCCAGTCGGCACGTTTTCCGCCCCGAATTTGGCGTTGTTGTATACGATCAGAGGGTAGTCACGTAGACGCTTGAGTTTTTTAGTACGGGTGGGTCACAGCCCTTCCAACCAACAATCTCACAAACAACACGGGCGGGTCTGGTGTAGTGCACCCAGTATGTTATGCTCTTAAATTTCACAATAAAAATGCAAGATCAAAACAACGAGCGATTGATCTCAGTCAGCATCGTCTGGGTTGGCCTGAGCCGATCGCTGCTAATTCGATTCAATGGTTCCTCAGGTAAATCATACAGCTCCTGAATCGTCGCTGTAGCCTCAGAGAAATAAATTAGTCCAGTTGCAAAGTATTTATTCTTATAGGATTCGGTCAGTAAGTCCAGGGCGGCATTTCGGTCGGTGGGGTCGTAATCTTTGTCGATCTTTCGCAGAATCATGTAAGTGCCATCCTGCATCCGTATCTCCCGAACCGATCCTGGCTCAAAATCAGCCAGGTCAATGTCTTCTTTGCGACTAAAGTGCTTAAAATCGTGCAAAGGAGCTTCATTGTCCCTTCCCCAGGTATAGGATTGCAAAGCATCATCTTTATTGTTGAAAGTAACACAAGGACTGATCACATCGATAACTGCAATCCCACGTTGGGAAATTGCCGCTTTGACCAGCTCTTTCAACTGTTTCGCATCTCCGGAATAAGCCCTGGCTACGAAGGTTGCCCCACTGATCAGCGCTTCCATACACATATCCAGCGGAGGAAGCATATTCACACCCTGATGTTTTAAGACCAAACCCTGGTCTGAAGTCGCAGAAAACTGACCTTTGGTCAGCCCATAGCAGCCGTTATTTTCAATGATATAGGTCATGGGCACGTTGCGGCGGATAACATGCTTAAAATGCCCCATACCAATACTGGCGGTGTCACCGTCGCCCGAGAAACCAAGAATGTGAATCGAGGTATCTGCAAAACAAGCTCCGGTTGCCAGGGTTGGCATGCGTCCATGCAAACCGTTAAAACCAAAGGACCGATTCAAAAAGTAGTTTGGGCTTTTACTGGAACAGCCAATACCACTGATCTTGACAAAACGCTCCGGAGGGAGCCCCAATTCCCAAACCGCGCTTTGCACTTGTGTTGAGATTGCATTGTGCCCACAACCCGGGCATAAAGTTGAAGGACTACCTTTGTAATCGCCAAGGGAGAGTCCACAAAGATTGAGTTCAACGGTTTTGGCTTCAGTTTCCACGTTTTCCTACCTTGCGTTCCTGGTTAATGATGCTCTCAACGGCCCATTCGGCGGTCATAGGCATACCGCCGATGTCAGTAATCGAAATCAATTTTTGTGAGTACTCTGAAATTTCCAAAGACAAAATTCCACAGAGTTGCCCATCCCGATTCAGTTCTAAAACGTAATTACGAGCGTGACTGGCAATAAATTCGCGTACCGCCGGATTGGTTGGAAGCGCTCTGACGCGCATATAATCGACCGGGATGCCTAATTCAGCCAGCTTTTCCTGGGTTTCACGCAAAGCATCATCCGTTGAGCCCATACCGATTATCCCGATTTCGACATCTTCGCTCGTTGAGCGGTGGAAGACCGGACCGGGTAACAAGGGGACTGCGCCTTTCAGTTTCTTCTCAATGCGAAGGAGCATTTTTGACCAGTTTTCCGAGTCTTCACTGTAACTGCCGTATTCATTATGTCCTGTACCACGGGTAAAATATGCCGCCTTCGGGCTCTGGTTGCCCATAACGGTGCGGTAGGGAATACCATCGCCTTCAATATCTTTAAATCGTCCCCAATCGATGAATTGATCCAGATCTTTCTCCCAAATGATGCGGCCGCGGTCGATCGGTTTATCGGGATAAGCAAACTTTTTAGTGACCCATTGGTTCATACCAAGGTCAAGATCACTTAATACAAAAATTGGTGTCTGAAATCTTTCTGCCAAATCCAGCGATCGCCATCCAAATTCGAAACATTCAGTGACCGTGCCAGGAATGAGGATAATGTGGCTGGTATCGCCATGACCCAGGTAATAGAGCATAGAAAGATCGCCCTGTGCGGTTCGGGTGGGCAAACCAGTGCTCGGACCAACCCGCTGAACATCCCAGATGACCACAGGTGTTTCTGTAAAATAAGCCAAACCAATGTTTTCCGTCATCAAGCTAATGCCAGGACCGGAAGTGGCGGTCATTGAACGCAATCCACCCCAGCCTGCACCCACTGCGGCTCCCATGGCAGCAAGTTCATCTTCCACTTGAAGGATGACGCAAGTTTTCTTGCCAGTGACAGGGTCCAACCGAAGTAAATCGACCTGGTCGATCATCGCTTCCACCAGGCTGGTCGCCGGTGTGATCGGATACCAGGAGCAAAACTCCAATCCACCAAACAGAGAACCCAATCCGCCTGCGTTGTTGCCATCGGTAAGTATGTAATCACTTAGCGGAGCGAGTCTTTTGATAAAGAAGCGGTCCTTCTTCTCAAGGTTTTCAGCGGCATAATCATAACCAGTTTTCACCATTGCGAAGTTCGATTCAGCCACTGCGGGTTTTGAGGAAAAATGACTGAAAATGGTTGAATTCAAGGCCTCCAAAGGAATTCCCAGCACTTGTCCGACAATCCCGACGAATAGCATATTTTCCATAAAAGCTTGCAATTTACGGGGGACATCGGTGCCTTTTACCAGGTTCTTTATTGGCATCGGATAGTAAATCAAATCTTCACGTGGTTTTTCAGGCAGGCTAAGATTGTCTGCATAGAAAACCACACCGCCCTTTGCCAAATACTGCATATCCTTCTCAAAGGTAACCTGGTTCATTGCAACCACGATATCATCGTGCAGCTGCCGTCCGGTATGGCCTTTTTCAGAGGCTCTGATCACAAACCAGGTTGGCAATCCTTTAATGTTGGAAGGAAAAATGTTCTTTCCTGAGGTAGGGATTCCCAGATGGAAAAGTGTGCGGTACAAAATGTTGTTGGCAGTAGCACTGCCCGAACCGTTGACAGTACAAATTGCCATACAAAACTCGTTGACGATCGGTCCGTCCCCTTCGTAGATTATTTCACTAGCCTCAATCATTAATATTTCTCTCCTTTACTCAAATCGCTGTTTAAGTTCAGCCTTTCTTTGAGTTCTCACTAATTCGAAATGAGTCATTAAGGCTTGATAACCCAAGTCGTATTCTTTCATTGAAATGGCTTGTTGCATTTTTTGATGATAAGTCCATACACTTAGAAGGTAAGCTTTGTCGGTCAGATTATGTATGCCTGTTTCGAGGCTGATGTTCCAATAGGCATCCAAGATGCTCTGCAGAAAACTGTTGCCAAACGGTCGGTAAATTGCCAGGTGAAATTCCTTGTGCTCTTCGATCGGAATGATTACCGGTCGACTGTTGATCTTCCTGAAGGCTGTGTCGATGATCTCAGCAAGATAATCAACATCTTTTTTGGTAAGGTTGACAACTGCTTCCTGCCAGAAAGAGAGTTCCAGGTGCTGACGAACCGAGAGAAGGTCCCAAATTAACTCAGGCTGCCTCTCAAGCCCATATCGGTACGCCAGGCAGATAGCAGGCGCAGCCGAGAAGGATGCAGTCTGAATACCAGTCTTGGTTTTTACTTCTACAAATTCCAGTTGACGTGCAACTTCCAGCTGCTCGCGCACCGCAGCGGTGCTAAGACCAAGGTTTTCACTTAATTGGGCAATACTGGGAATACTTTTCCCCTCTTTAGCATTCGATGCCAGGTAAGACAGAAGCGCAAGGTTAGAGTTTTTCATTTCATTAATCTGATTAATGATATTAATCAGAGCCCGGATATTATACGCCTGCGCCAAAAATGCGTCAAGGAAGCGATTGGAACAGACAGCAGCATGATGGGCAACTTGAAACCCCCTTTTTTGCAGAAAAATCGCTCAATGAAGATAGATACGGTACAATCTTGACAATAAACATGACAATTACTGAATTTTCGATTCCTTTCAAATATAAAACCTGGCGCTCCAGCCCAATTAAATGGGTCGCTGGACACGCAGTTAATCACTGGCCGATCTTTTTGCTTGCCCTCATTGGAGCGATTGGCAATGCCGCGCTGGCTGCCGTCCCCGCCGTTGAATTTGGTCGGGTTTTCACCAACCTGACCTCCGGCGCTCCTTCAACCGAACTCTTCTTGCGCAGCGCGATTTTAGTCGCCATCACCCAATTGATCCGGGGATTGAGTCAATTTATGCGCAATTTTGGCTTCGAAGTGACCGCCCAGATGATCGAGCGTGATGTGCGTGAAGAGTTTTACATCAGCCTGTTAGGCAAGAGTATGACCTTCCACAGCCTGCAGTCTATTGGCGATCTGATGGCAAGAGCCACCAACGATATCCGTGAAGTCAATTACATCTTCAGTCCTGGTGTCAACATGGTTTTTGGTTCGTTAAATTTTCTATTTATCCCACTCACCATCGGTGCCACAATCCACCCGGCGCTGTTAGCCACACCTGTCTTGTTCATCATCGCCTATTTCCTCGCTATCTGGCATTTTCTAAAAATCCTTAAACCTGTGACAACCGAAGTTCGTTCCAGTTTTGGGAAAATGAATAGCCGCCTCGCCGAGGACATTGATGGCATTGAGACTGTCAAAGCCGCTGCCCAGGAAGAGAACGAGATCGCTCTTTTCCGCAAAAACACGCAGGTCTACCGGGATGCCACCATCAAGCAGGGCGACATCGAGGCTCGCTTCCTGCCATTGTTATTACTGGCACTCGCCATGGGTTTCGGACTACTCCATGCCCTGCTTCTTGCGCGTCAGGGTCAGATTGAGTTAGGTTCAGTAATCACATATTTCAGTGCCTTGTCAATGTTAGGCTTTCCAACTAATACCTCCATCCGCTCATACTCGATGATTTCATCCGGTCTGGCTGGCGCGCAGCGTTTATTGAACGTGATGAATGCGGAAAACAACCTGGATGAGAACACTGATGGTCATGCAAGTCGTATCGACGGAAAAGTTGAATTTAATAATGTTTCCTTCGCATACGAAGAGAACAATCCAGTCCTGGAGAACATCAGTTTTTCAGTGGAACCTGGAAAAACCGTGGCAATTGTCGGTCAGACCGGTTCAGGGAAAACCAGCCTTATACGCCTGATCAACCGAACATACGATCCCACGGAAGGACAGGTATTGATTGATGGTATCGATGTTCGCCAATGGAAACTGGACAGCCTGCGTAGTCAGATCTCAATCATCGAACAGGATATCTTCCTATTCTCCAAGACCGTCGCAGAGAACATCGCCTTCGGCAAACCAGGCGCAACCAAGGAAGAAATTGAGACAGCAGCTCAAAAAGCCCAGGCATATGGGTTCATCAATGAACTGGAAGAAGGCTACAACGCAGTCATTGGCGAACGCGGCACCACCCTTTCTGGCGGTCAGCGTCAACGTCTGGCGCTTGCCCGGGCATTTCTAACTGACCCACGCATCTTGATTTTGGATGACTCAACCAGCGCAATCGACAGCGAGACTGAGGATGAAATCCAAAAAGCCATCAAGACTGCTTCAACTGGTCGTACGACCTTCATCATCACTCACCGTTTATCGCAGATCCGTTGGGCAGATCTGATCATCGTCATGCGCAAAGGTCGCATTTCTGCTATCGGAAACCATGAAGATCTCATGAAAACCTCACCAGCCTACCAGGCAATTTTTGGGGAGGTATAAGTAATGGGTTTTCATCAAGGTCTCACAGGCGAATCCTACGATCGCAATTACAGTAACAAAACCCTCTTAGCCCGCATTTGGGTTTATGCGCGACCATACAAAAAGCTATTATTCAGCTCGATGGTGATCGTTATATTCCAGGCAATTATGGGTGCCTTACCTCCCGTCCTGGTTTCAAAAGTGTTGGACAATACACTTTCTGTAAGTCCATCTTTCAATGTTTTTATCCTTCTCGTCAGTGCTGTACTCTTCATCGAGGTGATGGGATTTGTGTTCTATTACTTACTTCGCAGAAACATGGTGCGGATCATCGGTTACGTCATTCGAGACCTGACCGTCGATGCTTTTGCTGCCTCGCTCAGACAAGACCTCGCCTTTCACGACAATTTTTCTTCGGGTCGGATCGTCTCAAGGATCACCACTGACAGCGAGGATTTTTCCATGCTTATCAGGTTGACTACCGATGTTTTGACAAGCGTTTTGCAATCTGTGGTTACAGCAATCATCTTGTTCCGTACGGAGTGGCGCCTAGCTTTGGCGGTTATCGCATTCGTCCCAATCGTCGTTCTGATCGTTGCCAGCTATCGCAAGCTTGCCCGTAAAGTCACCACCCGCGGGATGCGCGCGATGGCGAACGTCAATGCCACCATTAAAGAGACGATCAGCGGCATTTCAATCGCTAAAAATTTCCGCCAGGAAGAAGCAATTTACCAGGAGTTCCAGACTTCCAATAAAACCTCATACCAAGTCAATGTAAAGCGAGGTTTGGTACTCTCTATCGTTTTCCCAACCATGCGTACCCTGGGCGGAATCACCATCGCCTTGATGGTCTACTTTGGATCTCTCACTGTAATGCAAGGTCTGATCACAGCAGGTGCCTGGTATCTGATCTTGCTTGCCAGTGACCGCTTTTTGATGCCAGTTTTGAGCATTACTTCGTATTGGACCCAGGTTCAGACCGGACTATCAGCGGCTGAAAGAATTTTTGCTCTTATCGATAGCGAACACAGTGTAAATCAAACCGACTCACTGGAAATCAAGGATATTAACGGCAAGATCGATTTTAACAACCTCAATTTTAAATATTCGACCGGTGTTCCTGTGTTGACTGATTTTGACCTGCACATCAAACCCGGTGAGAATATTGCAATCGTTGGTCACACTGGTGCAGGCAAGTCGTCGATTGCACGCCTGGTAGCTCGTTTTTACGAATTTCAAGAAGGTGATCTTTTTATCGATGACGTTGATATCCGGGAATATGACCTGAATTCATTGCGTCTTCAAATGGGCATTGTCAACCAGGTTCCCTTCCTTTTTGAAGGTACTATTGAAGAAAACATCCGTTTTTCAAAACCTGATATTACCAGGGAAGAAATTTTAGAGTTGGCGCAGATGATTGGAAATGGAGAATGGCTGGAAACCTTCTCAAACGGGCTGGATACACAGGTGGGTGAACGCGGTGCGCAAATATCCATGGGACAGCGTCAATTGGTTGCTTTGATGCGAATCCTGGTGCACAAACCCTCAATTTTTATCCTGGATGAAGCCACCGCAAGTATCGATCCCTTCACTGAACACCAAATCCAGCAAGCACTCAACCTGATCCTAAATCATTCGACCAGCATCCTGATTGCGCACAGGCTTTCAACCGTCAAATCTGCTGACCGCATCATCGTACTTGATCATGGCAAGATCGTCGAAGAGGGCACACACGACCAATTGCTCGCGACAAGTGGGCACTATGCCTCTCTGTACAACACCTACTTCCGCCATCAATCCCTGGAATATGTAGAAGAAATCGGTGAATTTTTGAAGGACGTATAAATCGTTGGTGGTCGAGGACATTACCACCGATAAAATTATCCTCAATCCACAGGTGACAGCCATGCGCGATTTGACAGTCTGGAGGTACGTACCACCCAAATCTTCAAGCGAATGCGGTGCTGCGAAGCTTGCGCTACAAAAGATGTAGTACTTGTTGGTTTCGGATAAAATTCAACCCATGATGAAAAAAGTGATATTGGCCCTCAGTGGCGGGGTTGACAGCGCCATAGCAGCACACTTACTGCAAAAACAAGGTTACCAGGTCCATGGTTTGAACCTCTTGACCTGGGGCGAAGACAATCAGCGTGAAAACGTCCAGGAAATCGCAGACAACCTCAATTTTACGGTTGAATTTCTGGATTTCAGACAGGCATTCAGGGACCAGGTTATCCAACCTTTCATACAAGCCTACACGGACGGGTTGACTCCCAGCCCTTGTGTTTTTTGCAACAGACAAATCAAATGGAGTGCAATCTTACAAAAAGCGGATCAAGTCGGGGCAGAATTCGTTTCCACGGGACATTATGCCCGTTTGAAAACATCGCAAGATGGTGCAACACAAATCTGGAAAGCTTCAGACCCCGCCAAAGACCAGAGTTACATGCTAACCTTTCTGACTCAGGATATGCTCAAACGCACACTGCTTCCATTGGGTGAATATTCAAAACCCCAAATCCGGCAAATAGCCTCCGAGTTGGGTTTAGCAGTTTCTGAACGTCCGGACAGCCAGGATTTGTGTTTCCTGGCGTGTACAGACTACCGCGATTTCCTCAGGCAACACGCCGAAAAGCCACCATTGCCTGGTCCGATCTATGATACAGACGGCAAGCTTCTTGGGCAGCATCAGGGTCTGGCGTTTTACACTATTGGACAACGCAAAGGCTTGCCCTCATCTACTGAAGCTCTTTACGTGATTGAGAAAAGAAAAGGCGATAACAGCCTCATCGTTGGTTTTCTGAAAAACCTTGGCTCAGATTTGTTTTTTGTAGACCAGGTCAATTGGATCTCAGGTCAAAAATTGACTGAACCTATCCGGGTTGATGTCAAAATTCGCTATAAAGCAAATCCTGTTGAAGCAACGGTGACGCCCCAGCCGTATGGGGGTTTGCTTGTTACTTCCAGTAGACTCCTCCGCGATATTACTCCCGGTCAAATCGCCGCTTTTTACCACGGCGAAGAATTGTTGGGCGGTGGGGTGATTGTCGATCTGCCTGCTCATACCGGCGCATAATCGAGCCAGTCTCCGAAGCGAGTCCATCTGGTCCTCCGTAGCATTATGTTGAATGGGACGCTTTTAGGTATTTCATTTGCTCAGCGAAGACACTGGCATACTCTGCCGGCCGGTACAACTGCTGTCACTCACATTTTAACGCTCCACCCTTTAATATCTCGCTCAAACGAGTCAATGCCTGATAGAATAATATCAAAGCACAATGCGCTTTTTCAAAATAACACGACTTACTACAAAAGGAGTAATAATGCTTGTACCAGAAAATCTTAAATATCAGAAAACCGACGAATGGGTGAAAGTTGAAGATGGAATTGCCACCATTGGCATCACCGACTACGCGCAGGATTCCCTCTCTGACGTTGTTTTTATTGAATTCGAAATTGATGTTGACGATGAAGTCAAAGTCGGTGACAGCCTGGCAACCATCGAATCGGTCAAAGCGGCAGCAGAAGTCGTTTTCCCCGTCAGCGGCAAGGTGATCGAGATCAATCAAACACTGGTTGACACCCCGGAAGTTCTCAATGAAAGCCCCTACACCGAAGGTTGGTTGGTCAGGGTCCAGGTGACGGATGAGACTGAACTCGATAAGTTGATGGACGCCCCTGCCTACGACGCCTATTGCCAGGAACGATAAACCATGTTTACACCCCACACCAAACACGATGTGGAGGTGATGCTCGAATCGATCGGGATCGAAAAAGTTGAGGATCTTTTCAAGGAGATTCCCGCCCAGTTTCGTTACCCTGATTTGAATTTGCCGCCCAGGCTCACTGAGATGGAAGCGGCTGACGAACTGGAAAGCATCGCCTCAGAAAATTTCACCACCAAGGAGCTCCTCAGCTTCCTCGGTGCCGGCGCCTACGACCATTACATTCCCGCAGCAGTTGACAACCTCCTTCAGCGTGGTGAGTTCTATACAGCTTACACCCCCTACCAACCTGAAATTTCCCAGGGTACACTGCAGGCGATTTTCGAATTCCAGTCGCTTATCTGCAAACTAACCGGCATGGATGTGAGCAACGCCTCTCATTACGACGGTGCAACCGCTGCTGCCGAAGCTGTTATCCTAGCCTATGGGCACTTCCGCAATAAACGCAAGAAAATCCTGGTTTCCCGGGCAGTCAACCCACAATATCGCCAGGTTATCCGTACCTACATGCAGGCTGAGACTTCCATGCAGATCATTGGCGACGACCTCGAAACTGGTATTGAACCAGATATGCAGAAGTTCATCGCTCAGATCGATCATGACACTGCCCTGGTGATTGTGCAATATCCCGATTTCTTCGGTCGCGTTATTGACTACACGCAGCTCATCGAAACCGCCCATCAATATGGCGCGCTGGTTGCCGTGGCTGTTAACCCAACCGCTTTGGGATTGCTGACCCCTCCTGGTGAAATCGGTGCTGATATCGCTTTTGGCGAAGGGCAACCTCTTGGTATTCCCCTTTCCTATGGCGGTCCGTATTTGGGCTTTTTTGCGGTCAAGGATGCACTTTTGCGCAAATTAGCTGGTCGTCTGGTCGGCGAGACCGTAGATGCTGATGGTAAATTGGCCTATGTCCTGACCCTGACCGCCCGCGAGCAGCACATCCGCCGCGAAAAGGCTTCTTCCAATATTTGCAGCAACCAGGGACTAATGGCGCTTGCTGCCACCATCTATGTGAGTGTGCTCGGTAAGTATGGCTTCCAGCAGGTTTCCAATCTCTGCTACCAAAAAGCTCATTATGCCGCCGATCAGCTCTCTGGTGTCAATGGTTTTACCTTGGTCGACGAATGGACGCCGTTCTTCCACGAATTTGTGGTCAAATGCGATGAACCCGTCGAACAAGTGCTCGACCACCTGCTTCAACACAACATTCTCGGTGGCTATGACCTGGGGCAGGATTATCCTGAACTCGAAAATCATTTGTTACTGGCAGTAACAGAGAAGATCAAGCGGGAAGACATTGAGTTTCTGTGCGCAGTTTTACAGGAGGAACATCATGGCTGAGCCAACAATTTTTGATCTTTCTGTTGCCGGACGCAAAGGCGTCACCTTCCCAGAAACGGATGTCCCCGAGACTGCCCTGCCAAAAGGCTTTGTGCGTGGAAAATTGCAGCTGCCTGAAATGTCAGAAATGGAAGTTGTCCGCCATTTCACCAGCATTTCGCAGAAGAATTATGCCATCGACCTTGGCTTTTACCCCCTTGGCTCCTGTACCATGAAGTACAACCCCAA
>LSQX01275499.1_pt1 | contig 13859 bp, 7 predicted proteins | sample 654561 | NCBI WGS metagenome assembly LSQX01 (sample SAMN04489861, study PRJNA283612) | anaerobic digester metagenome | isolation source: 4 biogas reactors fed with cattle manure at either 37C or 55C with and... | place: Denmark: Kongens Lyngby | collected 2014 | reverse complement strand
GTTATACGTGGCTCTTAGCCGCTGTCGCACGCTTGAGGGCATGGTGCTCAAAACTCCGGTTAGGCAGAGTGATATAATAGTCAACCGTGAGGTAGTTCAATTTGCAGCACAGGCCAACAACAAAAAGCTTATAGAGGAAGAACTAAGGAAGGCCAAGGCTGAGACTTCATACCTTACCGCCCTACATGCATTCAGAAGCGGAAACTGGAAGCAGGCTGTCAACAGTTTTGCTGAGGCAATAAGCTACAGGAACGACCTGGAGAATCCTTATTTCAGGCGTTTTATTGCAAAGGAAATGTTATTTATTGATCATTACCGTCACCAGATTGCCGATCTTGAAGCCAAGCTTAAGCATCAGCAGGAAAACCTTAAAGACTTTGCAAGAGAATACTACCTCATGGCCAATGAATGCGAGCTCAAGTTTAACGATACCCGCGCTGCGCTGGGCAACCTCAACAAGGCTATCAAACTGGATCCTAAGTTTGTCGATGCGCTGTTGAGAAGGGCCAACCTGCTCTTTGCTTCAGGTGATTACAGCGGTGCGGAAAAGGACTGTACTGCGATACTACGTAGCAAAAGACGGCACTTCAAAGCCTTGCTTCTAAGGGGACAAATCAGGACTCAGACCAATGCTCTGGAACTGGCATACAAGGATCTTCTGGAAGCAATGAACCTAAAAAAGTCCGACCCCGAGGTGTACCGTGCTCTGAGCAAGGTATGTGCAAAAATGGGCGAAGACGCACTTGCAGAACAATACAACGATATTGCAAGCAACCTTGAGGATATGAACTACGAATAGCTGGTGAACATCAGTATAATATCAGAGGTATCTGAAAATTTACGAATAAAAAAAGGCAGCACCTCGGCTGGGTGCTGCCCTACTTTTGGGTTATCAATACTTTCAGATCTTAGCTAAAGCCTGATCAAGGTCTGCCTTGAGATCATCAATATGTTCAATACCTACTGAAACCCGTAATACACCTGGTATAACACCAGCAGCTACTTGAGCTTCAGGATCTAGCTGTTCGTGGGTTGTTGAAGCCGGGTGGATTATCAGTGTTTTTGCATCCCCAACATTTGCCAGATGGCTAATCAGTTGAAGATTGTCAATTACCTTGTCTGCATCATTTGCTGTGCCCTTCACCTTGAATGAAAGCACTCCACCGAAGCCTCTCTTGAGGTATTTCTTAGCTACTGCATGGTATGGATTTGAAGGCAGACCCGGATATTGAACGTTCTCAACCTTGGGATGCTTTTCAAGCCATTGAGCTAGTTCAAGGGCATTCTGAACTGTTCTGTCCAACCTCAGTGAGAGGGTTTCAAGTCCCTGTAGCAACAGGAAGGCATTAAATGGGCTAAGAGCCGGACCGTAGTCACGCAGACCTTCTACCCTTACCTTTGTTGCAAAGGCAATGTTTCCGAAAGGACCATCAGTTCCAAAGACTTCCCAGAACTTAAGTCCATGGTAACCTTCTGAGGGTTCAGAAAACTGAGGGAACTTACCATTACCCCAATTGAAGTTGCCTGCATCAACAATTACTCCGCCGATGCTTGTACCATGTCCTCCAATCCACTTTGTTGCTGATTCTACAACAACGTTGGCACCATGCTCAATTGGGCGAACCAGATAACCTCCTGCACCAAAGGTATTGTCTACTACCAATGGTATTCCATGTTTTTGTGCAATTGCTGCGATAGCTTCAAAGTCGGGTATGTTGAACCTTGGATTACCAATGGTTTCAACATACAGGGCTTTGGTATTTGAATCAATTGCCTTCTCAAATTCTGCTGGTTTATCGCTGTCAACAAATTTGACATCTATGCCAAGACGTTTGAACTGAACCTTAAACTGGTTGAATGTACCTCCATACAGATAAGAGGTTGACACTATATTATCGCCTGCCTGAGCAAGGCTTGTAATCGTAAGAAATTGCGCTGCCTGTCCTGAGGCAACTGCTACTGCCGCTACTCCACCCTCCAATGCTGCAATGCGCTTTTCAAACACATCAGTTGTAGGGTTCATAATCCTCGTATAGATATTGCCGAATTCCTTCAGGCCAAACAGGTTTGCCGCGTGCTCAGCATTATTGAAGACATATGAGGTAGTCTGATATATGGGTACAGCCCTTGAATTAGTTGTAGGATCCACCTGCTGTCCGGCATGTACTTGTAGAGTTTCAAAGCGTAATTTTTGTGATGACATAATAAAATAGTAGTTTATGTGTTAGTAATCGAGCATAGGTTTGCTATAATAACAAATTATCTCTTGTTTTTAGTAATAAACGCATTCTAATTTATGAACATTGAGGCTCACAGGAGTAGGATTGACAAGTGTATCATATATCGGGCATCTGGTTTCTACAACTTCGAGCCAGCGTGACAATACTTCCTCGTCTGAATCGCTGTATACCTGAATGTCAACATCAATATTCTGAAATCCTGCCCTTTCCTTAAAAGAGCGTCCGTTTGTACGGTCAGTGTTAATCTCCCCTGAAACCTCAACAAACAGCTTATGAATCAAGATACCCATTTCCTTGGCCACCATATGACATACAGCATTCAAACAACCGGCATATCCTGCCAGGATGTATTCGAATGGACTGGGTGCATTAGTCCTTCCACCCCTGTCCTCAGAATGGTCTACAGCCACTTTGAATCCGCTTGCATCAGCATATAACCTGGTTGCGTTGCGGCTTTCTCCTCCGATGGAAAATCTCAACTGTGTCATGGTGTTTGTTTTTGAGTTACTTAATTCAGTATTATATGATACAAAAGTGGAGAAAAACAGAGCTGAATTAAATCCCACTCTTTAGGCATATTTTATACCATATTTATGGTATGAGCCTTAGCAGGGGGTAACTAATATACAAACACCGGCCGGATCAGAAATAATCCAGAGTCTCGAGTATCCCTGATATAAACCTGTTCTGATCAAACTCATCCTTCCTGGAAAAGCCTGTGCGAACTATCACAAGGTGCTTCGAAGGTATAATATAGATAAACTGACCGTCATGTCCACGGCAGCAAAACATATCACGTGGTACGTCGGGGTAATCCTTGCCTGCCAGGTTGAGCCAGAAACCGGCTCCATAGACTCCACCAGAACCCTCAGACGAAGCCGTTGTATATTCCACCCATCCTTCAGGCAGGATTTGCTCACCCAGCCAGTTACCCTTATTGAGGTAGAGCAGACCAAACCTGGTATAGTCCCTCATGGTAGCATAGATATAGGAAGACCCTATAAAGGTACCGGATGGATCAGGTTCAAAGATGGCACTCTTCATCCCTATCTTTTCAAACAATGCCTCACGTGGAAAACTCAGATATGCTGCATCATCACCAATAGCCTTGCGCATCAGCAGGCTAACGATATTTGTCGAACCAGAAGAATACTCAAAGCAGGTACCCGGCTTATAGTCTAGCTCCTTAGCAATTGCATAGGCCGCCATATCTCCCTTTTTAAACAGCATCTTGTTGACATCAGAGTTATTGCCGTAATCCTCATTCCACTCGAGTCCACTGTTCATCCTCATCAATTGATCCGGGGTAATACTCCTTCGCTTGTCATTCTTCCACTCTTCTATATCTGCCGGAGCATAGATATCAAATATATCCGCCCTAACCAGAATGCCGGCAAGGGCACTTGTAATACTTTTGGCCATGGACCAACTCAGAAATCTGTTTTCTGGTCCAAAGCCCTCAGCGTATCTTTCAGCAACTGGTTGGCCTTTATATGTTACCATTACGGCAAAAGTGCCCTTATATGGCAGGTTGCCTGTAAATACACTGTCAAGGAAGGTATTCAGCCTATCAACGTCAATTCCAGATGGAATAGTATCGGCAATCAAATCCCCTGCTGGCCAGGGAATAGAATCCTGTTTGTGACGCCATACAGGCCCTGGCCTGTATGGCCTGGACTTGATCTCCTCAATGCTATAATCATTTACAAGGATACTACCATAGCCTTCGATATAAACAGCCCGGGACTTATGCCATAGAAAGCTGCTCTCAACTACCTGATTATCGTAGTCAACCTTATTCTTTACATACTTAATAAAGGAGAAATTCAGGTCTGTTGCTTCGAGTGATTCCTGGGTGCGATTGCCAAGAAAGATACCTGATGCCATATTCTTGGCTGCATACCCTGTGATTATTGGAAGTAGTGGATTTAGGTAGAGCACTCCGCCAATCAGCACTGCCACAAGCAGCAGCGGAAGGATTATCCTAAGCTTTTTCATGATACCAGGTTTTAATTTTACCCAATGGATCAGATATAGTATTCTATATTATCAATCCATCCGGCTTTAATCGCAAACATTATCAGTTCAGAACTACTATTAACCCCCAGCTTCCTGAAAATGTTCTTGCGATGTGTCATTACTGTGTGAAAACTGATGTTTTTCTTTGCAGCAATCTCCTTGGTAGTCATTCCCTCAGCCACCATTCTCACTATCTCGGTTTCAGTCTGAGTCAACTGACCGCTGTCTCCGTTTGTAGTCTTCCTCTTCTGTTCATCCATCAGAACTTCAAGTACCTCCTCGGAGTAAAACTTCCTACCCTTAAGGGCAAACCTTATGGCCATTACAAGTTCATCTCTGTCAATGGTCTTGCCTACAATGTGTTTGATACCCAACTTGCTAAACTCCAGCAGATCGGCCTTTATTATCTGGTTGGTAAGGATCATAATTGTCATGCCGGGATACTGCTGCATCAGTGTCTTAATGGAATCAGCCCCCTCATAATCAACTGTTGCATAATCGGTTATCAGCAGATCTGGCACCTCCGTACTCAAAAGTTTTTCAAGTTCAAAGGCATACTTTGCAACCCCGATAAGCCTGTAGCCTTCGGATTCCAGGAGCATTTTCAGTGAGTCAATTACGAGAAACTGCGAGTCGGCCAGTATCACACCAGCTTGTTCCTTACCATTCACATTCATAATAATACTATATAGGTCGGAAAACACCAGACTAAACTACGATATTCCTGCAAGTCATCATATAGCAAGGCCCATTTTTTACCTCTTAAATATATATGGATTACCTCACTCGTCATTGACGAATAGCTCAGCATGGACCTATCAAGGCCAAAAGTAGAGTCCATATAACATAGAAGTTAACATAGGCTAAAACCATTGTATGTCAGATTACTCACATGCGATGATTTGGCAGGCAGAAAAAAAAGAGGGCCTCGTGGCCCTCTTTCTCTACTGGTTTCGTGTTCTTACTTCTTTTTACCTTGTGTGTCGCCACCCTTCTTATTTGCCTGTGAAGGTTTCTCAGTACTGTCGGCTTCCTTTGCCTGAGCAGCACCTGCCTTCCTGGCTGCACCCTTGCGACGTTCAAGTTCTTTAAGCACAGCATACTTGGCTGCTGCAATAGTCTCACGGTTGACCTTCTCGGTGATGCGACCCAGAGTGAGGTCATCAAACTCGATATAACCATCCATCAGAAGCAGCTGTGTGATCATATTGTTGATCATGGTTTCATGCGAATAACCTTCAGCTACATAGAGCTTGTCGGCTCCGTCGAGAAACTCCTCGGCAAACTCAGGATAGTTGGGCAGGCTCATCAACTCCTCGTAAGTCTCACCAAAACTGGTCAACTCAATATTGAGGTTTGGTGTCACCAACAGTGGACTGAAGGCCTCATCCTGCTTTTTAGGCCTGAAGTTGTTGACTCCGCTCAGGTCGATTTCAACCGACGGGTCATCCATCCTAACAAACTGTGCCTTCATCGTCTTATCCAACTGATACAGGTAGAAGTTGTAACGCATAATCTCGCGACTGTTGCCACCACGACTAAATACGTGAGCGTATTTCTCGCGAACAATACGGTTGACCTCGTTGCGGGCAGCATTGATGCTTCCATCGCCAGCCCTCATTTCCTGAATCATCTTAATCAGACCAAGAGCAGCCTTCGGAGGACCTGAAAGTTCCTTACCCTTCTTACCGATCTCGGTTGACATAATACCGCACTGAATCTTGCGCCCCTTGCCCAATCCGTCGGGACCCCCCTTCAACACCTCTACCATTAGGTAGCGGTTTTCGATCTCGCCTTCCTTGGCAACGAAGGGTTGACCACCCGGGGTACTTGCCAGCCCGTCAAACATCTGGATAAAGATATCGCGTGACAGGTTGATAAATACTGTCTCCTCTTCTGAAACAGACTCGGCTGCAAAGCGGTTCTTGACTAGATCAAACTGAACGGACCTGATTGTGTAACTTACACCACCGTGTTTGAACTTCTTGCCCTTGAAGATCTGGTTGACAACCTCTTCGATATCAATCTTGTCCATCATCTTGTATGATGAGCAGAGGTAAAACTTCTTCTCTTCTGCAACGAAATCCCAGTCAAGCAGGTCATCCAGATAGTTGCCGTGCTTAGCCAACACGTCAACGATGTTCTTATCACCTGTCATCCTGCTAAGCGAACGCTGGAAGTTGGGACCATCCTGACTTGTAGCCTTTTCCATCCTTTCGCCGTGCGAGTCGATATAGAGCAGGTAGTTTTCCGGATTGTTGACCCTTGTGATACCACCCTCTTCCTTCGAATAATTGCTTGCAGTAAGCATTATATCGATCTTATAGGGCATATGTATTTCGCAGAAACCTGTAATAGTGCTTCGTGAGTTGAGGTCATCAACGTTACTGTCGGCACTAGTTTCAAACAGGTACTTGTAATACTTGATAAAGTCGGGGTCGAAGTCGGTTACCCTTGAGAAGTCTCCTTCCTCAGTTCCAAAGCCATAGATATTTCCTTCCTTATCGCGGAATACGTGGAACATATCACCGGCAATCAGTTTGACAGACCTTACACCCGGCAGGTCCAGACGCAGCCATCTCAATACAAGGGCAGCAATCATTTCAGACTTACCGGCCCCGCTGTCACCATCAACTTCAACTGTAAAGATTGAACCGTCTTCCATCTCAACGGCAAAGAGAGAACCGTGCTTTGGTACACCACCCATCTCCTTGACCTTCTCATTGAGCATGGTCAGCCATGGCTTCTTGACATTGCCAAAGTAGTCACCTTCCTTACGTAGAGGGGTTACTATGGTCTTGATACTTCCCTTAGGACCCTTTATATCAAAGAAGCCAACCTGTGGGAAGGATATCACCTTCTCGGGTGCACCCAGAAGCAGGAATACATCAGGTACAAAGTTCTGTGCCTCCTGTAGGGTCACATCTCTGTATTGAACCAGACGGAAGAAGTCAGTCAGATATTTGATATAGCCCTTCTGGAATACTATCAACTGCTTGACAACACCATGCTGAACAATCTTACATCTGTAATCATCAGGGTCAAGGTTGGCTACAAACCGGGCAAGTCTTCTCTCAAAGAAGCCTGAACCTGGTTTGATGCTCAGGCTCTTGATATAATCATTCTTGGACTTGCTACGGCTCATATCGAGCAGGTACATTGGCTCATCCTCATCACGGTCAACCCTGTAGAAGGGAAACTCCCTCTTCTTGGCATCCGTTGCAATACGGGTATGAAGCTGTACTGGCTGTTCAACCGATATTACACCACACTTGATCATCAGGTCGTTGATCCATGATAGCTTACCTCCATTGTACTCCTGAAGAATCTTGTTCGTCATGTCGAAGTTGCGGAAGAGCGTTACACCATGCTGGATCATCTGGTTCTTGTTGCTGTTTTGACGGCGGAACCTGTTTTCAACGGCAACCTTGAGCGCGTGCAGATAACGGTAGTAATAATCTGTACCTTTGCTCAGGTTTTGCAGGTGTATTATAAAGCTCACCACACGGTGAGTAACTTCCTCAAGGAGTTGTTCATTAACCTTGATATCCTTCTTGCGGAAGATATAGTTCATTATGTCATTTACCTCCTGCGGCAAGATATCTGTCAGCAGGTTCTCTGTAATAATCTTAAGGTCTGAATCATCAGTACTGTCTATCCTTTGTTGCAGGAAGGTCAGTTTTTCGATAATCTGTTGATGGAATGAATCATCATTGCGCAGCAGGAAGACATACAGAATCTTGTCTGCTGTATCCAGGTTACTATTGAGTATCCTTTCCTTGACGGTGCTCACGATAAATCCGAATCCCCTGTATGATAAAGGAATTGAATCAAACTTAGGATTGGTACGCAGACCTTCGAGGAACTGATTCAGATACTTTTCAAGATCAATGCTGTCAATATTCAGACCTGTGATATCCTCATAGTGGGAACATGCTTCTTCAATGATTTCCTTACGGCTTGGCTCGATAGTCGGTTGCTCAAAGGGCAGGTTGAAGTGAAGCAATATCTCCTGAATATGCTTTTTCAGTATTACATTTACACCTTCCAGCCTTGCCACATCCCTCACAGGATCTCCGGTTGCATCCAGTGAAAGAATCTTCATCTTGGAGTCGGAAAACAGGATGCGTTCCATCTCTATCAGGATTTCACGCATAATATTGCGTTCCTCCGGATCATCCAACACATAGTTGTTGGGATGGAAAGTCTTCTTGTTGTGTATATACTTAAGTATTGTAGCCTTGCTGTATCGAGAGGCAACAATATTAAAGTTGAGATTCTTGATTTGAGGAATCTTCTTGTAAATCTGAGGTAGCAGGTTCTCATAAATCTTGGTAAAGGCCCTGCTCCTGATGAATTCTTCAACATCGCGGCAGTTGCCTACCTCTCCCTGGAACTCAATAACTGAGTTGCTTGAATCGCCGATGGTTGTTATTGATACCCNNAGGCGTGATACAGTGATCTGTTATCGTTGATCTTGAGACTCTGGTTGCCCTTTTTCTTCTGGTCACGGATTTCGCTGAAGTCTTCAAGAACAACTTCAACCCACTGATTTTCCTTAAGATTAGGGAATACCTTTTTGATCACATCTTCAGCCTTGGCATTCTTGCCTGCCTTTTCAAAGGCAGCCCTGTACTTCATCCAGTAGCTTAGGAAGACAGTCAGCGACACCCTGATTTCCTTCTCGAATATCTCGAAGCCTTTAGAGCTTCCATCCAGATAGCCACCCAATGAGAAGCGCACTACTCCGGTCTTGTAAGGCAATGCACACAACCCCCTCTGTTCACCGATAGCCATACAGAAGATCTCAAGATCATTGTATGAACCGTAGTTGGTAAACAAAAGGTTGAACAGGTAAGAACCGTCTGAGTCGATAATTTGTATGTCTTGTGCTCCAAGTGCTTCGATTACTTCAGCTGCTACCCTCTTGGCCATTGACAGGCGTTTGATGGATTCCGAACGGAAGCTCTTGTTGATTCTAAACCTGTTTAGTCCTTTGATTAGCTGCTCTGAATAATATGAGAAGAATGGAACATCCTTGTACTTGAAGTCATCAGGCAGATTGAGTATATCAAGCTTGTCAAGACTTACAAGCTCATCAAGTAGGAACAGGTACAAGGGACTTCCTTCGAAGGTAGGTACCTGACTTCCGGCTTCTGTCTTAACAATTGAAGCCTTTGTATTCTCAACTAGGAAATTCTCGATAAGACCCCTGACTTTGCTCCTTGATGCATTCTTTGGCAATTCAGCTTCCAGCTTATCCTTCAGTCCCTTGGCACGAATAGCCACTTCAAGTACTTCGTTGAGGAAGTACAAAGAGGCGCTGTTACCGCGTACCGAACTATTACGTTTGTTTGCATACTCTACCACATCAGCCATGGCCGGAGTGGCAACGATAGCTCCGAGGCGGTCGCCCGACCCGGCAAGGTTCTTGGTTGTAGACAGAGACGAGACCACGCGTATCTTTGAAAGCAGGTTTTCGTTGTTGAAAACATACCTTGAGATAGACCTCCACTTGGGCAACAGTTCATCGTCAATCTTCACACTGTCTGAATATGCCTCATCCAGCAAAAGGGTGATCTTGCTGTTGTTGACAAATTTGAGGAACTCGATCAGGTTTTCGCGGTTAAAATCCGAATAACCTGTCGGGTTGGACGGGTCGTTGATTATGATAGTAAGGTTCTCGCAAAATCTATCCCACAGATTGCCTGTAGCATCAAAGAGCTGCATTGTATTCTTGAACCTTGCCAGTTTTCTATAGATACGCTCATAATCAATGCGCTGATTATCAAGATTCTCAATCTCAATATCAAATGGATTGATATTGAACCTCTCTTCAGAAAATAAATCTGTATATTCCCAGGCCAGTACCTTGTTGTAAACTACAAAAGGTTTGGGCTGACTATCCTTGTTGAACAAAAGGTCACGGATTATCATCTGAACGTCGTCGCTTATCGAAGTCTTGTCCATATTGCCAAGATCGCTGATAAACTCACGGATGATCTTTTTATCCTCCTCGCTCTTGTTCATATAATCCTTGTACACCCCAAGGTCTATCAGCGTGTTCATAAAGCGGCCCTTGTTGTCCGCCTCATTGTCAACCTTTGTAATAAACTTCTGGTAACGCTCCAGAAAGAGGTTGATACCAAAATTCTTATGGAAGTGATTGTGCAGCGTCCTCTTGTAGTTGTCCGGAATAAAATCGAGGATTACTCTGCAACGGTTCACTGTATTTGGGTCAACTGGTTTCAACTGACGATTGAAAAGATACTCACCATAGGTTCGTATCTGGTTCCGGCCACCACCCTCGAGGATGGTGGCTATCCTTACATCCTGACGGTTGCCGTAGAAGTACTTCCTTATCTTAGCTTCAAAGTCAGCAATCAGGGCTTTGTTTTGCTCCTTACGGTTGCTGCTGTCTGCGCAGTTTTGCAGAAAACTGATAAAAGCACTCAACCTGATCAGTGAGTAACGATCAATCAGTATTTGACGGGTAAAGCCGTCAAATTTATGCAAGTTTATATTCTTGATCGGATCATCCAGTTCACCAAGTTGCTCCTGCTTTAGCTCCTTGAGTTCTTCGTTATACTCCTCTATTTTCTTGCCGATAAGCTCCTTAAACTCGACCAGGTTCTTGCCATTTACATTTTCAAGAATCAGGCGCAGGTTAAGCTGCGTATTTGCTGGTGCTCCAAGCTTCTTGGTATGTACCTTGTTGAGGGTGCTGATGATACCATTGTGGAAGCTGAATACCAGTGAGGTATTGGAAGCTTCTGACTCAGGGGAATCATCAACAACAACAACCCTTGAGAGATAGGGGAACCATTTCGAACCGGCAAACATATTCTTGCGCATATGTTTGACCTTGACAACGAAGACAGATGAAGTATCCTCCTCCATCATACGGAAGAGCTCTTCTCCCTTGATATTATCTACAACTCGAACGCAGTCGGCACCGAAGACCTCACCTTTGATGAGTTCCACTGCCATATCCGAATTACCGGAAACGACGGTACGGATAAAACCGTTGAGACCTTTGAAGTTAACTGCCCACTCAGTGCGGTGCAGGAAGTTGTCCTTCTCCGCCTTGGTAGTATAATGGGTACTTTGGTTGATCATCTGATCGAGCGTATCCATCAGATAATTCCAGTGGCCTTCGTCGATATCACCAATAACGCCAACTACGTCGCGGAAACGACGGAGTTCACGTGCAGGACTACCCAGAATAACACGGGCCAGAAAGTCGATAGTAGCCTCTGTTACCGGAGGGGTACCAACAGAAAGGTCATGCAGGGCACGTATATTGTTGATCCAGGTTTTCTTTTGTTTATCAACTATATCATGATCGGCAAAGCGGCCTATCCTTTGATTAAACTTTCGTTTAAGAGATGTGTACCTGAATGCTTTCGAATCCTCGTGAGGAAACAGCATCAGCGATACATCCGAGTAACCGGGTATCTCCTCCTGAAACTTCAACAGGTATTTCTGAATTTCAGCCTGTTGCCTTGCCGGGTCTATCGGCTCTTCATAACAAAGTCTGACAAAAGCCTTGAGATTGTCAAAGACATAGTTGGGCAGGAAGACCTCTGCCCTTTCACCCAACGACCTGTAAAGATCGATGTATTCACGTGCCTCTTTCCTCAAAAACGCTTTTGGGAGCCCTTCAATTTGCATAGTTGACTGGTGTTATTTACGATTTAACAACTCTGTCCCTGATATTACAACAAAATGTCGCAAATATAGATAAATAAGCATAGGGATTGTAACCTAAAACAGGTATAAAGAGCTGCATGTTTAAGATTTAACTTTTTTTACGTAGGTTGGCCGGGTTCAAGACACCGAAAGAGGGCTCAAAAGGCCATATCTAAACGCCTTTAGCCCTAAATACAAAATTTCCTTGATTTTATCTGCTAAAGAGTCTGAGAAACTGCCTTACCGAGTCAGTTGTCTCTAGTTTGTAAGCCGCTGAAGTGTGTTTGATTCCAACTTTAACAGTTACTGAGTCTTCAGGAAGGTCTCTGAACAGGTACTCATCCGTCCAGTCGTCTCCAATGGCCATTATAAAGTCCGCATTCATACCGGTAAGCAGCTTGTTGGCTGCTGTACCCTTGTTGATACCGCTGCTCTTAACTTCCACAACTTTGTTTCCCTCAAGAATCTCCAGGCGGTGGTTGGCTACCATTTCTGTAAGCACATCCTTCAGTTCCTTTGCCCTGAGTTCGCCAAGTTCAACTTCCGCTGCCCTGTAATGCCATACTAGTGAGTAGTTTTTCTCCTCCAGAAAGGACCCGGGGGTACGATCCACATACGCTTCAAGGATGGGCTTTATCACAGGCATCCATGAGTTGGATGCATTGCTAAGCATTTCCCAATCCCCATTATAACGTTTGAGCCACACCCCGTGTTCACAAATCAGGTTGAGCTTCATGCCTTTAAACCAGGTGCCTATGCTTCCTCTTTCACGTCCGCTGATGATGGTCAATATGTTACGCTCGTCAGCTGTGATCGAGTTAAGCAGATCGATAAGAGCCATATCAGGGACAGCGTCATTGGGATTGTTGACGAAACCCTTGAGGGTTCCGTCATAATCAAGGAATATTGCCCTCCTAGAGGCTTTCTTGTAACGACCAACAATCTCCCTGCTGATCTCCTCTGTAATCTTTTTGGCAAGGAATTCGGTCTGTACCTTCCTAGCCTTTTGCAGGGCATTGACAAAGTCTTTAGCCCACTTGAATACATCATAACGTCTGAGACGTTCCTGCATAGCACTGATACGACGTACCTGTTCGCTATGCGGCATCTCTATGGCCTGCTGTATTGCTTCGGCCACCTGATCCTCATCGTTGGGATTTATTATTATGGCCTCTCCCATTTCCTTGACCACTCCGGCCATCTCACTTACAACTACTACTCCTGTCTGGTTGATTCTCGACGCCACATATTCCTTGGCTACCAGATTCATGCCATCCCGTACAGGAGTAATCAGTGCTACGTCGCACATACTGTACAGTTCAACAAGATTCTGGAAGGGCATGGAACGGTAAAAGTAAAGTACAGGTGTATAGTTGATCGAACCATAGAGACCGTTGATTCTTCCCACAAGTTCCTCAACCTCGCTTTTCAGCTTTTTGTAATGGTCGACGTTATCACGTGAGGGGACGGCCAGCATAACAAGGGTCACATTGCCCCGGTAATCGGGATTTCTCTCAAGAAATTTCTCAAAAGCCCTGAGCCTGTTGGGTATCCCTTTGGAGTAGTCAAGTCGGTCGATAGACAGTATCAGATGCTTGCCATCCGACATCAGGAAGTACTTTTCCAGTTCGTTATGTACCTCCGACCTCTCCTTAACAGGTGTATGGAAAATATTAAGGGCGGCTTTGTAAAACTTGTCGTAGTCAATTCCCATAGGGAAGGAATCCACGAGTATGATACGCCCGTCGATATGCACCTCGTTGAGAACTATCTCATATCCGAATATCCGCCTCACACTACTCAGGAAGTGGCGCTGATAGTCGTAGGTGTGAAAACCGATAAGGTCAGCACCCAGCAAGCCTCTTAGGAGCTCATCCCTCCATGGTAGAATCCTGAACACCTCATACG
>LSQX01104126.1_pt1 | contig 13859 bp, 11 predicted proteins | sample 654561 | NCBI WGS metagenome assembly LSQX01 (sample SAMN04489861, study PRJNA283612) | anaerobic digester metagenome | isolation source: 4 biogas reactors fed with cattle manure at either 37C or 55C with and... | place: Denmark: Kongens Lyngby | collected 2014 | reverse complement strand
GACATGTTTTAAAACTGTAACGAAGAGGAAAAACGCCAAAAAGAACAAACAACCAGGAACCAGAACATACAAACTAGCAGGATCTGTAGCATCGCCAGGATAAGGGACAGCGCCTGGGCTTGCATCTGTAAACCATCAAGCGTAAGTTAGTCCGTACAGCCCGTTTTACTGACAACTTGGGGGTGCTATGAACTGGTTGAAAACCTTACTGCTCCGATCAAGTCTTTCATGGCTAATAGTTGCTGCCAGCCTGGTTTTTGGCGCTTGTGGCTCAGACGATGACCCAGGCCCCTATATCGCGTCGGATCCGGACAAAATCGAGTTTGACGTGGATTGGAAGCCTGAAACCAAGATGGTTACAGGTTTGGTAAATCATTTAACAAACGCTGATTTCACCACCAACACATACACTTTTGGTGGAACTGCCGAAGAACTGCAGGACTTGGCTGCACTAGCAGTCGGGGACATCGCGGTCGTCGATGATGTTGGGCTGTTCAAGATCGAAGAAATCACCGTGTCTGGAGACCAGGTTGTTATAAAGACCGCTGATGCCCAACTGTCTGACGCTATTCAGGATGGCACGATTGAATGGGACCTAGGCTTCGACCCCCTAAGAACCGACCGTTTCATTGGAATCCAGGTTGGCGCATTGGAACCAATGAGGCTTTACCCAAGAAAGGCTGTGGTCAATTCAGCCATTGGTATCGTAGAAAAGGTTGAATGGTCTGGTAGCTGGGGTGGCTTTAACGTAAAAATCACCATGGCCCCGGCAGGTGAAAACATTGACTTCACCATTTCCGCTAGTTACGACGTCGGCAAGGCCAAGGGCAAAATCGTTGGAAAGGGAACCATTCGAGGATACCGGACCAGCGGCCTTGTGCTGTTGGAAAATGGCACCACAACAAACTTTAGATTCGTGGCCAGAGGGATAGATGTGGACATGGACCTTGAGTTTGGCGCAGTTGAACTGGGCATGATGGATGGAAACTTCTCGTTTCCGGCAAAAATAGTGTTGCCTTTTGCGCTAGGACCCATCCCGGCTTGGTATTCCATGGGCTCGGTAATTGAAGTTCAGTCCACCCTTAAAGCTGAAACAAGCGCCCTAGCCAAGGCACATCTGAAATTTCGTGGAGCGGCGGGCATTAGAAAGGACACAGCTGAGGATAGCGGCTTGATGCCGATGGCAAACATTGACAACATCGACGTGGAATTCATCAAAGGTGAAAGCGTTGCCACTTTAACTTCTGGTTTAGGCGTGTTGATACAGTTTCCAAGGATTGAAGTCGGATTGGGGCTGCCTGGAACTGGGGCCGAGAGCTACATGACCGTGAAAAACGAGGTTGTAGCAAACACCAATGTTAAATATGAAGCCGCAGGCCCATACCCTGTTATTACCGGTACTTGTCTTGAAGTTGGTGTAAATTTAGGTGTTTATGTTGGCGGGGCATTCAAGGCTCTTGGTTTCACCTTGGCGTCCAAGGAGTTCCAAGTGGGGGCCAAGATCAATCCTAAAAAACGGTTTGGTAAGTGTGAATAATTGCCACAAAAACCACCGCTTTGTGGCGTGCGCCTAGTAAGCAATCGCAAAAATGACTTCAGTCGTTGATGGTTCACCAGAATATATGCAAGTTCCAGGGGTTGCTGTATCTGTAACAATCAAGCGCACCGTCGCTTTGGTGTCAGCCTTAATCTGAGCTTCAGCCTCTTTACCTGGGTTGAATCTGCAGCGCAGGAACCCACGGCGACCTTGTTCAAAGTGGTCTTTCAGCTCTTGGTAGCTGTTTGCCACAGCAATGCTTGAGTCGCGTCTGGCCAACGCTTGCTCAAACAGGGCCTTTTGCATGTTTTCAAGCTTGGCGTCCAGCCATTCCTTGGTCAGCTTTTCCAAAGGCACAATTTCCTTGGAGCCATCAAGGCGAGATTTAACAACAACGTGCCCAGCGTCAACATCCCTTGGGCCAACTTCAATGCGCAAAGGCACGCCACGCTGGGTCCAGAACCAGTGTTTGTCGCCTGGGCGCATGGTGTCACGCTTATCGACCACAATCTGCTGGGAAGTGGCCTGATTGTAAAACAGCTGCTGGATCTGGTTGTTTCCAAAGCGTTTTTCAGATGCCTCAACTTCTTCAGGACCAAGCAGCCCGGTCATGGCCTTGTTTATGAACTCATGGACGCGGTTCTTTTCTTCTTCCTTTCTGAAAATAGGCACAATCGCGGCCACATATGGAGATACCCTGGGTGGTAATACCAAGCCATCGTCATCACTGTGGCTCATGATTAAGGCTCCAATTAGTCTAGTGGACACCCCCCATGAAGTGGTCCAGGCATGCTGCAACACCTGGTCGCGACCCTCAAAGCGGATCTCAAATGCCTTTGAAAAGTTTTGACCCAGGAAATGGGAGGTCCCCATCTGAAGTGCTCGTCCATCCTGCATCAGACCTTCGATGCAGTAAGTAGTCACAGCGCCAGCGAATTTTTCAGACTCTGTTTTGGGACCAGAAAGAACTGGAATAGCCAGGAAATCCTCGGCAAAAGACCGATAAACTTCCAACATCCTAAGGGTTTCCTCGACGGCTTCCTCTGACGATTCGTGGGCGGTATGGCCTTCTTGCCACAAAAATTCCATCGTCCGCAAAAAGAGGCGGGTTCGACGCTCCCAACGGACCACGTTTGCCCATTGATTTATCAAAATAGGCAGGTCTCGCCATGAATGCACCCACTGGGCGTACATGTGACCAATAATGGTCTCCGAGGTCGGACGGACCATCAAAGGCTCTTCCAGCTTCTCACCACCACCGTGGGTCACGACCGCACATTCAGGGGCAAAGCCTTCAACGTGCTCAGCCTCCTTGGTCATGAAGGACTCTGGAATGAACAGCGGAAAATAGGCGTTAACGTGTCCTAATTCCTTGAAACGCCTGTCTAATTCCCTTTGCATCCCCTCCCATATGGCATAGCCGACTGGTCTAATGACCATACAGCCTCTTACAGGCGCGTAGTCAGCCAGTTCAGCGGCGGAGATCACGTCAAGATACCACTGATTGTAGTCCACTTCTCTTGGGGCAATATTGTTAGCCATTTGGGAAACTCCTGATTCAAAAAGGGATTATTCCTAGGTTCCAGCCGCATAATCGTCGCGATACTTGATCTGCTCTGGGGTCAAAACGTCCAGGGCCGAGCCCATTGTTGCAAGCTTCAGGGCCGCGATTTCCTGATCCTGGGCCTCGGGGATGTCATACACCGTGTGTTCCATGGTGTGGCCTTCCTTGGCCAGGCGAATCATCGACAAGAACTGGTTAGCAAAGGACATGTCCATAACTTCGGACGGGTGACCTTCGGCACCGGCCAGGTTCACCAAACGCCCCTGAGCCAGGACCAGAATTCGGCGACCATTTGGCAACACGTATTCTTCGGTATTTGGACGGATTTCGCGTTTGCTGCGCTTGATTTGCTCCAAATCATCGATCTTCAGTTCACAGTCGTAGTGCCCAGTATTACAGACGATGGCGCCGTCCTTCATTGCCTCAAAGTGGCGGCCAACGATGACATCCTTCATACCCGTGGCGGTTATGAAGATGTCGCCTTCCAGGGCAGCCTTATCCATGGGCATGACCCTAAAGCCATCCAGCCGCGCCTTAAGCGCCGGAATCGGGTCAATTTCAGTAACAATCACGTTGCAACCCATGCCAGAAGCTCGCATGGCAAGACCACGGCCACAGTGGCCATACCCGGCGATAACAAAGGTTTTTCCTGCCAACAAAACGCTGGTGCTTCGAATGATGCCGTCGATTGAAGACTGGCCGGTACCGTACACGTTGTCAAAATCCCACTTGGTCTCAGCGTCATTCACCGCAATGATTGGATAGCGCAGCGCGTTGGCCCTGGCCATAGCTCTAAGCCGGTGGACACCTGTGGTGGTTTCCTCGGTTCCCCCAAGCATTTTCTTGCAATATTCCGGGTGCTTATTGTGCAAGGTGAAAATCAGGTCAGCGCCGTCATCCAACGATAGATTTGGTCCAAATTCGATGGTCTTTTCAATCGCCCAGTAGAACTCGTCCACTGAAAGTCCACGCCAGGCATAGATTGACACGCCATCGGCGGCCAAAGCTGCAGCGACATCGTCTTGGGTGGACAAAGGATTGCAGCCACTCCAGGACAAATCAGCGCCGGCCGCGATCAACGCCTTGATCAAAATGGCCGTTTCCTTGGTCACATGCAGGCAACCTGCAATTTTGTGGCCCTTTAAAGGCTGTTCCTTGGCGAACCTTTCCGTCAAAGCGGCCATAACTGGCATGTGGGTCTGGGCCCATTCAATTTTTAACCGGCCTTCAGGGGCAAGCCCAATATCCTTAACTTTATAACGACTGGTTTCTGATAGCACTTGAACCTCCTCTATTTGACCGCGGCAACCGCTCAATATAGACTTCGGCGTCCTTTCAGGGGCGGTCCTTCAGGACGCGTGATGCTATTTTATGGACGCGGATCTGTCAATCAACAGCCTTGTAAAAGTCACAGGTTCAACGGCTCTTTTGGGCCTGGGATCAAACCTAGGGGATAGGATTGGCTGGCTGTATTATGGCCTCGCAAAGCTAGGCAGCCACAGTGGCATACGCCTCGAAATGGTCTCAAGTATCTGGTCGACCCCACCTGTGCAGGCTGCTGGTGGGGAATTTCTAAACATTGCAGTCAGGGTTAACACAAGTCTAAACGCCCACGAATTATTGCAGGCCGTCAAAGGGATTGAGGCTGAAACTGGTCGTTCGGGTAGCTTAAGCGATGCAAGGCGGCTCGACATCGACATCATCTACTTTGGGGATTCGATCATAGATGAATCAAGTCTTGTGATCCCACACCCAAGGCGCCTGATGCGTTCATTTGTGCTGGCGCCTATCGCAGAGGTCTGTGGAACGGCGGTAGACCCAGTATTAAAAACGCGAATCTCTGAACTTGCATATTTGAAGCTTCCCGGTTTAATACCAAGTGCAACCCGGGTCTTTCATCCAGGCTGGTATGGTTCGCCGCGTTCGGGTAAATTCGGGTAAAAAAGATGAACTTTTATCAGGTGCGCCGGAGTTAGGAGATGATTAAGTTGGCACGAGTACTTTGGATAGTCCCAGTGCTGTTGATTGCCTGTAGTCAAGATAACATGGACGGTATCTCGGTTAATCAGCAAAACGAAGCGTTGGTACCTTTGACGCCGCTGGAATTGAATGAACACGCTGGGTTTGATGCGCTTGACAACTTTATTTTGGCCAATGGTGCCAATGAGCAGGCCATGCGGATCTACGAGGATATCTCGCGTCTGGCACCTGATAATCCCTTGGTTTTGATTAGAGCGGCCTATGCGGCGCTGATTATTGACCAGTCAGAAGTTGGACCGCGTCTTGCGGCAAGTATCATTGAAAAGCTTAAGGGGGAAAAGCTTAAGGGGGAAAAGCTTAAGGGGGAAAAGCTTAAGGGGGAAAAGCTTAAGGGGCTTCCCGATGGTGCTTTGTCTGAAACGGCAAAACTGGACGTTATGTTTGTGGAATTGACTCTTGTGACGAAAGTTTCGACTACCAGTAACGGTCAGCTTATGTTGGATAAGATGTCGGCCCCGCTGGCAAAGCAGGTCCTGGAACGAAACTCGGCTTTGGTGCAGGCGGAAAACTGGGTTGGTCCCCACAAGGCAACTGTTCAAAATGCTAAGGATATGTTCGAAGCGCTGCAAAGCGCCTTGGATACTTTGGAATCGCAAGCTGCGGATTAATAGATGGCTGAAAAAGGTAAAAAGAAGGGCAGTTGGGTTTCAAAGATGGCCATTGGATTGGCCCTTGGGCTGCTGACTTTTTTGGCCCTTGGCTTGTGGGCTGACATCGACAAATTGGCCGAGGCTTTTCAATCATTTGATCATCGCCTGCTGGTCCCAATTTTCCTTTTGTCTTTGGCCAATTACGGGATTCGCGCCCTAAGGTGGCATTACTATCTGAAGGTTGCTGGCCACCAGGTTCCCATTGGTATCTCGGTTGGGATTTTTGCTTCGGGGTTGGCTATGTCAGTCACCCCTGGCAAGCTTGGCGAAGTGATAAAGGTCGGTCTTCTTGGACACAGAGTTCCTGGTCCTCGTGCGTTTTCCATTGTGGTTACGGAAAGACTGGCTGATTTGTTTGCAGTTTTGCTGTTGGCGGCCGGTGGGGTCGTTATTCTGAAGGCCAATACTGGGGTTTTAATCGGTGGCTTGGTTTTAACTGCCGGAATGTTTTTCCTGCTGGCGACTGGGCCAGGTTCTCGTTTGACCTTTAAAGCAGCCTCAATTTTGCTGAGGGGCAAGGTTTCAGTTGATTCTTCGGCTGAATCGTCAGCATTGGTGAGAAAGCTTTTGTCTGGCAAGGAGCTGGTAGTTGGTCTGGTATCAGGCTTGTTTGCTTGGTTTGCTGAAGCTGCTGGTTTGTGGCTTGTAGTGTCAGGATTTGCTGGAGGCGAGCTTGAGTTAGCGCCAGCTGTGTTCATATACGCGGTCGGTACTTTAGCTGGGGCATTATCATTTTTGCCTGGTGGGTTAATAGCCACTGAGGCGACGTTAGCGGTACTGCTGGTCAACACGGCATTTCCCGGGTTGACGGCCTCAGGCGCCGAGGCAGCCGCAGCCGCGTCCACATTGCTGATTCGGATTGCGACGCTATGGTTCGCGGTTTTGGTTGGAGTGGTGGGATTGTTTGTAATGGGCAAGGTTTTGGGACGGGAGCGGGAGCAGGGGTAGGGCAGGGGCAGGTGCAGGGACTCAGCTTTTCTTGTATCGTGTTGCTCTGCCTGAGCCAATCTTCATGATGCTGCCTGATTTAACCATTTTTCCCAAGACGGCTTCCACTGTTGTTGGACTGACATCTGGCAGTATGTCGCAGATTTCAGCCTTAGAAATCGGGGTCAGACTGTTCAGGACGGTGGCCTCAATTCGAGCCGTCTTAGAAACCTTTTTGCCATGAACAACGGCGAAACGTTTATCCAGTTCCTTGTAGCAAAGATATAGTGTAAATAAAAAGTTTTCTATGAACGGGAAGTAGCTGTTTTCATTGGCTTCCCATCCTCTGGAAGACTGCTGCAAGGCATCATAGTAGTATGACTTGTGGTTGTTGATCTGCTGTTCAAAGGAGATGTATTTGCCTACGTCATACCCATTTTTGTACAGCAGCAAAAGGGAAAGCAGACGAGACAATCTTCCGTTTCCGTCTCGAAATGGATGAACACACAGAAAATCCAAAATCACGCAAGGAATGAGCAGAAGCTGATTAATCCCGGCATCGTCCCGGGCTTCCATGTATGCAAGTGTCAGTTGCTCCATAGCATTGGCGGTCTGTGAAGCCGGAGTAGGGCGAAATCGCACCCTTCGATGACCCAAAGGGTCCACTTCCAAAATCACGTTATCTTCCGTCTTGTACCGCCCACTAAACTCATAGCCAGCCAAAGACATCATCATTTCGTGCAGTCGCAAGATATCCGCCTGCACAAAATCCCAATCGGCATAGTTCATGTGTACTTCGTTTAGAGCGTCTCTATAGCCAGCAATCTCCGCTTCATCGTGGTTTAAGGGGGCACTATTTTGATTAACGATTGCCACAATGCGTTCATCGCTAGTTACAATGCCCTCGATAGCATTCGAGTCTTTTACAGACTGGACCTTGGCAATACCCTCAAGTGCGCTGAAAATCTGCAAATGCTCAGCCTTACGAACCGCACCCATCGTTTTAAGCGAAGCAATATCAGATGTAAGACTCAAGATTCTAACAGGCACCAACCCGCTTTTAAGAAAAGCATAATCAAACTTTCGCATAACACCCCTCTGTTACTGCACACAATGATCCAGGTTTATATGCAGAAAAGCAAGAGAAAGAGGGTAATATATGCATATTATTTTGCAAAAGTTATGCAGATAAATTCTAGCCAGGCGAGGTTTCAGGGCCCGCCGTGGGTATGCGAACCACTGACCTCGCCGCTCACATTCGAACAATTAGTCAAATCTTAGAAGATCTCGTCCAGTAGTACCTGCACACCAGAGATTATGATCGATGTGGGACCTGTGGGAAGGGCCTGGGTAAAGTTCGATTGCAAACCAGGTGAAAACACGTTGGGTTGCGGGGCCACCGACACTTGTTCGGTCCCTACCGACGTGACCCTGCACGCAAGTTCACTTTCTGCGTCACCGTACACCACAACATCGCCAACGTTGATACTGGCTACTGGGCCTAAGACGTCCATATTTACCACCATGTTATCGCACGTCTTTGGGCCTAACTGCGTAACTGCAGCATTTGCCGGGAGCGCCCTGACACTATCGTACGATGCGTTTTTCGAGCCGCCTGGTCCGCTCTCGCAACTGCAGTGGACAGCACCCTGGGCGCTGGTTGCTTCGGCAGTATTGCCGTATGCGCCCATGTTCACGCGGCAACCGTTGGGATACGGTTCGTTGCAGTAGTCTGAATTTGGTTTACCAGTGTCGATACTGGGAGAACTTGGTAACAGGTGATAGTCTGGGGCGGTGATATCGTCGTTAACGAACATTGGGTCGCTTGTCAGGCAATTGGACATAACGTTCGCATTCGACTGTACCCCGGCCTGGCAGTCAAACATGTTGGAGTAGGAGACGGTCAAGACGCCACTGTCGTTGCTGGGATCATTCCACAGGCAGTAGTCGGACAGGTGAGCAAAGATGGAGTTGGTAACGCCGATAGGGATGGTTGCTCCGCTGGACGACCAGAACCCTTTTTGCTTTATGTGGCCAGATCCGACGCATGTCAGGTGATCGATGAGCACGGCGCCATTATTGGCTGTGAAGACACATCCTGAATAGTTGTAGTCGGTAGAGTAGTTCTTGCAGCTGGTCCCACTCAACATGTCGTAGATTAAATTGCCGGTAGCCCTCACATTACTAGAAGATTCCACGGCGATTCCCAAACCATATCCCCCAGGGTCGCAATCAGCCCACCCATCACCCTTCCCACTTTGGCCGCCAAAAGCGTTGTAAGTCGTCGTGTTCTGCACGACAACGGAAGATGAGGCATTACGAATCCACACACCGACAGCTCTACCCCCTTCGCCTCCCCTTCCACCGGAATAGTAGGGGTTGCAGGTTCCGCCCTTTCCGCCTCTGAGATCGAAGAATGTACCGTCGCTAATGGCAATCGAGGATGAAGCGTCGACGATGACAGCTACACCGGGCTGACCAGGTGCTCCTTTGCAGTTTCGGCAAGCGACATCATTTCCTTTACCGCCAGCAACTCCCGATATTTTGAGTCCGGAAAGGGTTATATTTGTCGTTGCATTTAGCAGAATTCCAGCGGCGTCCTGGTTCTCCGCTCCTGTTAGGGTACTGATGGTGAGATTTTGGAATGTTCCGTTCGTCACGCCATTGATCTCCAACCCATATCTACCACCACTCACCTTCATATCCTGAATCGTTACATTGTCGCCGGTCACGTAAAAGCCTGTTGCCCCCGCGACTGAGGAGACGAACGTGTTGTCTGTCCCTGAGCCAATAATCCTGATATTTGGGTGCTCTACAGTCAGGCCACCGGGGTATGTGCCTTCAAGGACTCGGATTACCGTACCGTCCTGAGAAACTGCGAGTGCCTTGCCAATCGTCGTGAATGGGTGCAACCTTGAGCCGTTTTCATCCGGGTCGCCTATGTTGGATTGGTCGACCCAAAGGACCTGACAGTTCAATAGGTTCTCATCGGTGTCGCCATCGCAGTCATTATCGAGACCGTCACAGATCTCGGGACTCATCCCGAGGTAGGGATCGCAGGTCTGCGGAACACCATTGAGGCAGTTTGGGGCAGTATGTCTGCATTCACCCAGCCCGCAGGTCGTAGTGCCTAGGTCCTCGTCAGTGTAGCCATCGCAATCGTTGTCGTAGCCATCACAAACCTCAATCATCCTGCCCTCAAGTGGGTCACAATGCTGAGGCACACCATTTACACAGTTCTGAACCGTGTGATGGCAAATCCCAAGCCCGCAGGTCGTGGTACCCAGATCCTCGTCGGTATAGCCATCACAGTCGTTGTCGAGGCCATCGCAGACTTCGGTTGTCCTGCCATGAAATGGGTTGCAGACCTGAGGCACACCGTTTACACAGTTTTGAACCGTGTGATGGCAGACCCCAAGCCCACAGGTAGTGGTACCCAAGTCCTCGTCGGTCAAGCCATCGCAGTTGTCGTCGATGTTGTTACAGATTTCTGCTGCTGGCGTTTTTGCAGTGCATCCCACCCAGTTACCCGCGTTACACATTTCGGTACCAGTGCAGGTGCCGTGGACATTCGTTACCGAGCATGCTTGCAACAGATTCTCATCGGTCGACCCGTCGCAGTCGTCGTCAATGTTGTTGCAAATCTCCGCGATAGGTGTTTTTGCATTACATCCTACCCAATTACCAGCGTTACACGTTTCGGTACCATTACAGGTGCCGAAGGCGTTCGTGATTGAGCATGCCTGAGACAGCCCCTCATCGGTCAATCCATCGCAGTCGTCGTCAATGTTGTTGCATGTTTCCGCAGCCGGTGTTTTTGCGTTACATCCTTCCCAGTTACCCGCGTTGCATGTCTCGGTACCATTACAGGTGCCAAAGCCGTTTGTTATCGAGCAAGCCCGCGACAGGTCCTCGTCAACCCTGCCATCGCAGTTGTCGTCGATGTTATTGCATGTTTCCGCGACCGGTGTTTTTGCGTTACATCCCACCCAATTACCAGCGCTGCACGTTTCTGTACCGGTACAGGTGCCGTGGACGTTCGTCACCGAGCATGTCTGCGACAGGTCCTCATCAACCCTACCGTCGCAGTTGTCATCGATGTTATTGCATGTTTCCGCAGCAGGGGTTTTTGCGTTACATCCCACCCAGTTACCAGCGCTACAGCTTTCGGTACCGACACAAGTACCAAAGCTGTTACTTACGGTGCACATCCGCGACAGGTCCTCGTCGGTCAAGCCGTCGCAGTCATCATCGACATTGTTGCAGTTTTCCGGTGCCGGGGTCTTTGCGTTGCATTCCACCCAATTACCCTCGCTACAGGTCTCGGTGCCAGTGCAGGTGCCGAAGTGGTTCGTTACTGAGCATGCTCGTGACAGTTCCTCGTCGGTTTCGCCGTCGCAGTCATCGTCGATGTTATTGCAGATTTCTGCCGCCGGGGTCTTTGCCGAGCATCTTTGCCAGTTGCCCTCGCTGCATGTCTCGATTCCATTACAGGTGCCGAATTCGTTCGTGATCGTACAGGCCTGCTCCAGGTCCTCATCGGTCAAACCATCGCAGTCATCATCGATATTGTTGCAGATCTCAGCAGTTGGGATATTCCCTGCGCATCCAACCCAGTTACCATCAACACATGTTTCAATACCGGTGCAAGTACCGAAGTTGTTAGTGATCGTACACGGTTGTGACAAGTTTTCATCAGTCAAACCATCGCAGTCGTCATCAATGTTGTTGCAGATCTCAGCGGCTGGCGTTTTTGCCGTGCATCCCACCCAGCTTGCCTGCCTGCATGTTTCGGTGCCGCTACAGGTACCGAACTCATTCGTGATTGTACAGGCCTGCTCCAGATCCTCATCGGTCAAGCCATCGCAGTCGTTGTCTTTACCATCGCAGACTTCTTCGCTTGGCTCACCAGGAGTGCACGCGTTTTCAACGCCATCAACGCATTTCATAACTTCCCTGAAACACTCCCCTTTACCACAACTGATTGTTTCGTCACTGTCTATGATTCTATTAACACAGCCTGATACAGGATCGCAGCTATCGTCAGTGCATGGGTTGTTATCGTTACAGCTTTTGTAAGGTCCGCTTACGCACCTAGCATTTTGACAGGTATCGTTTTCAGTACACAGATCTCCATCAAAGCAAGGGGAATTATCTGCAAGTGGAACTTCCCTGCACAGTTTGTCTTCACATTTGAATTTATGGCATTGCTTTGGTTGCTGGTCACAGTCTTCGTCTTTTTCACACCCCTGAAGCTCGCCGTCAACATCTACGTTAGCATCCTCGTCGGGATGTTGAGTCCCCCCCCCTCACCCCCCAGGCCATCGGCGTGCAATTGCTCATCCAGCCTATCGCTGGTCGCTAAATCGCCCGAAGCCTTCGAGTCTCGATCCAAGTCATCCAGAAAGGTCGGACCACCTTCCCCACCACATCCAAACACAAGAAGTACAGCAACAAACACTGAAAAAACTACGGCACGGAGCTTCATAACATCCCCCCAGTCAGCGGTGCGCCAATTCTGCCCTTCGTCTTTTTAAATTGCAAGGGTCTAAAATGGTCAAAAATCACCAATCATCAAGTTGGAGGATATTAAGTGGTCACAAAGGTCAGTTTTTTGAATTTGGTAGCGGGGAGAGGATTCGAACCTCTGACCTTCGGGTTATGAGCCCGACGAGCTTCCGGACTGCTCCACCCCGCAGTCGAACGGCTGGCAATGTGCCACATGGGAAGGGGATTGTCAAGCCAATTTGCCAGGATGGGGGACAAAACTAGTAGTAAACCTCGTTTAGGGCTGCCAAGACGACGTTGCTGGCGGCGTGGAGTAGGGCTGGGGCCAAAACTGAGCCTGTTCGTTCTTTTAGCCAGCCAAATAATAGGCCGGGGAAAAAGACAGCTAGGCGAAATGGTGCCGGGATCGATACTAGGTGGATTAAAGCGAATAGGGCCGATGCCAGGACTAGTTCAGGGCCGCAATTGACGCCGAATATTATAATGCGACGCTTAAAGAGTAGGGCTAAACGACCTTGTATGTAGCCTCTGAAAAAGACCTCCTCCGGTAAGGCAATTGCCAGAAAATGCGTGATAAATAACCAAAGCCACCAACCAATAGTCGGCAATTTGGACCAGTCAGCAGTCGCGTTGTCGATGAATCCAGCCCACAGTCCAAAACCAACGAAGTAAGGTGGGAAAACTATTATGGCCGCTACTGATGCCGCCACAATGGAGCGGACAGGTCGCTCGCCGTGAAGTCCATAGATGCGTGGGTTTATGCCTTTACGCTGCAAGACAAACCAAGGGACCAGCAAGAAAAACAAAGCTGGGATAATCCCCGCGTTTTCCTTGAAAAAACCGCCAAACAAGCCTATGGCGTTGGATAATAAAAGGGCCGCAACGGCTAGAACATACCAAAGGGAAATTTCTTTTATGATTTTAGGGTTAGACAATGTCTTGGTCCCTTAGTCAACCAACTCTTCCAAGACGTCGGCCAGTCGCCCCAGAGGCCAGTCTCGAACAACGTCTGCAGCCTTCGATTCGCGGGTGTCAATCAAGCTAAGCCGCTGGCCTTTTACTGCCTCTGCCGCCAAGAATATAGAGATTATGAAGTAGCAAAGGATGACGCCCTTAAGGACGCCAAAAATAGCCCCAAAGAGTCGATCCCAAAATCCATGGGCGATTGAAAATGAGTTGAGAGCCTTTGAAACCATGCTGCTAAGGAATGTCAAAATTATAAAGGCCAGGAAAAACAAGGTGACTGGAACTATGGTTTCGCCGCCCAAAGGCAGACCCGCCAAGAATGGAAAGGCGTCGATTAAAGGCCCGGTGGCGTACATGGCGACCAAGACCGACGCCAAGATGGCTGCAATCCGCAGGACCTGGTAAAGCATCCCAGAAGCAAGCCCGCCAATGAAGAAAACAGCTAAGATGATGAGTACTGCTAAATCCAGCATGGCCGCAATCTAATATCAAATCGCCCAAAGAGCAAAAAAAGTTGTCTATTTTCTGTAAGGGCGACGAAATTCACGCTTTTGGGGGACAGGGGCAGGGACGGGAACAGGGAGATTATTGTGCTATTTAGCAAGATTTGGAGCTAAAAGGAGGTCGAGAGGGCACCCTGCAACATGGTCCGGGGGCAATCCTGGAG
>LSQX01041540.1_pt6 | contig 13859 bp, 12 predicted proteins | sample 654561 | NCBI WGS metagenome assembly LSQX01 (sample SAMN04489861, study PRJNA283612) | anaerobic digester metagenome | isolation source: 4 biogas reactors fed with cattle manure at either 37C or 55C with and... | place: Denmark: Kongens Lyngby | collected 2014 | reverse complement strand
CCAGGGCCTTTAATACCGGCCTTGCACCGGCCGATATGCCGCAGGTGGCCATGCCCACAACCACCCTTGTGCCTTCCCTTTCCTTCCTGATGCTTATCCTCTCAAGGGTACTTTTTCTTATTTCTTCAAGTTCCTGAATGGTCTTCACTATATAACACCCCCATAATTGTTCTATGTTATTAGTATTTCTTCAGTATCTCGGGTATCCTGTCGGGAGTTAATCTACCATATACATCGTCATCAATCATCATAACCGGGGCCAGTCCGCAGCATCCCAAGCACCGGGTAGCCTCTAGCGTAAATTTTAAATCTTCGGTTGTCTGTCCTACATCAATACCCAATTCCTCTTTTATTTTTTCAAGAATGACCTGCGAGCCTCTTACATAACAGGCAGTACCCATACACAGTCCTATTGTGTGATCGCCCTTCGGCTCCAAATAAAACTGTGCGTAAAACGTAACTATTCCGAAGATCTTCTGCAAGGGTACATCCAAGCCCTCGGCTATGAATCTTTGTACCTCCAGGGGTAAATAGCCGAATATGTCCTGGGCTTTCTGCAGGACGGGTATAAGAGCACCTTTCTTGTCCCTGTACTCTTCAATCACCTCCCGGAGCCTTTCAAAGTTTTCCGGTATGTCCACTGTATCCCGCCGGACATCTTTTACCGTCATTGGTCTCCCTCCCATTTTTTGTTGTATAATTATCTATCTTTAGGTTAATATTTTAACACAATTTTCTTAAGTAATAAATGTTTTTATTTAATATTTATTTTCCTTTGTTATCCTTTGGTTCAAAATATAAATAATAGAGTATAAATTTAGCATCTAATGTTAAAAAAACAAAGCCGTCCCATGGAAATACGGGAGCGGTTTTTTACGTAACGCTCTGCTCCTCTTCTTTCCACGCCGGGAGGCATATCCGTTTCCAGATATACCCTATCGGTTTGAAAGCCCTGGCCAATGCTTTAGGCTCAAAAACTCGAAGAGAATCATTATTATTTGATATTATTATAACAAAACATAAACTGAAAGGCAATAGTAATTGTGTTTTTTTGAATAATAATTAACAATGACTGCTGGACCGGTCCCTTTGTATCGGTGCTACCAGGCCTTTCCAAACAGGCCTGCCGCCCTCTTCCCCATTCCTTTTCTTATTACTATCCACATATTGGCACTGTTTTTTATTATCCTAAACTCCTGAATGCCTGCAGCTTTCATCAGGTCCTTGTAATCCACATTTGTATTATCCACCTTCTTGACCATGTTCTTTCTCCAAAACCTATCCCTTTTTTGCATTTCAATATCTATTTTCCTTTTCAGTTCATCGGTTCCGAAACCTCCGCCCACATAGGCTATCCCGCCGGAAGTTAGTGCCCTGTACATTTCTTTAAATGCCCTTTCCCTGTCCTCCCAGAAGAGCAGCGAGCCCCTGCTTACTATAAGGTCAATGGAGTGGTCTTCAACCGGTATATCATGAGCATCACCAAGCAGCGTCTTAACCCTGCTGTCCAGGCCGCAGTCAGTTACATTCTGCTGCGCTATGGACAGCATTTCTTTAGAGTTATCCATCAGGCATACCCGGAGGCCGGTTATCTTGGCAATCTCTATCCCCAAGTGCCCGGTACCGGCACCCACATCAAGGCATAGCCCGCGGCTTATCCCGGTTCTTTGTTTTATTTGTTTGGCTATTACGGGATAAACGGGAGCAAACACTTCCCTGACGGTCTTCTCGTAGTTTTGAGCATCAATGCTTATGTTTTCTTTTTCCCCGTTCCGGCATATTACCCTTTGAATTCCGTCCAGCACCATCGGGAAAATCCCATCCCGGCTTCCCTTGTTTACAACAAATATACTGACATCATTTCTGCACCGAATACTGTTTAGAAAGGGAGTTTCCTTCTTTTTTAGTACCCCGAGAACCGGCGTGTCAGAATCCAGTATTTCCAATACCTTCTCTTGGAACAGGACGGCATTGTTTTCAAAGAAACCCAGTTCATCCATCACAATCAAATCCGGCCGGGCTTTAACGCAATCGGTCAGCAGTTTTACACCGTATCCGTCAAAGGTGGCAGGTATGGAAACCCAGTGGTTTTCGTTAATACACCTGCCTATAAAACTGTCCCTCGGTTCTTTGCATTCATCCTTTATATCCTGCATATAGAAACCCGCCAGCTTTTTGCCTTCATAGTACCGGGACGTTCTAAACCCGGTTATTTTGCATGGAGATGATAGCTTATGAATTATTCTATTAATAATTGTACTTTTCCCGGTATGCAAATCCCCTGTCAGAAAAAAATTATTGCCCATCCGTTCCCACTCCTATTGCAGTTACTTATTTTCACTGGTCCAAACGGCCGGCCCGTACCATTATTAGCTCCCCGGCAATGCTTATGGCTATCTCAGCGGGGGTCTCTGCCTTTATCGGGATACCTATTGGCGTGAATATCCGTTCAAGGGCCTTCTTCGGTATACCGGCTTCCAGCAGCTTGGCGTTAGTGCTGGCAATTTTTTGCCTACTTCCTATCACGCCTATATAGCGGGCATCGGTGCGTAGCACCTGCTCTTGCACAACAAGGTCGTAGTTATGCCCCCGGGTTGCAACGACAACATAGTCGTTTCCTGTAATGCCAACGCTTTCTGCCACCCTCTCAAAGTCACCCACCAGCACTTCTTCCGCCATGGGGAACAGCTTTTTGTTCGCAAACTCTTCGCGGTCGTCCACAACTGTACATCTAAACCCTATATGGGCCAAAACAGGAACCAGCTCCTGGGCTATATGACCACCGCCGAATATAATCACCTTACCCGCCCGAACAAGGGGCTCGCTGTAGTATTTTCTTCCGCCTGCGTTTATTTGCAGGCTGCGGCTTTTCAACATAGGCTTTAGTTCAGCCTCCGTCAATTCCAGGCCGGCCAGCCCGCTACTCTTGCTGTAAATCCCCATACTCCACGCCGTTTCATCGGTGATATCGGTTATTATCCACGAGTCCTCGTCATTGTCAAGCAGCGTAAGGATACGTTCCACTAGGGACAAAAAACTCCAGTCATCGGCGGATATAAACTGGTAATACACCACCGCATCGCCGCCACAAATCATGCCCAAATCCCCGACCTGCTTTTGTACTAGCTTATACCCCCTTGTATAGGACCTCTTATCTTTAAGTATCTCTCCCGCAAGCTGCACGGCCTGGTACTCTATGGCCCCGCCGCCTATGGTACCGTACAGACGACCTTTTTTATTCACCAGCATTCTTGCTCCGGCCCCACGGGGCGTTGACCCTGAGCTTGCAATGACGGTTGCAAGTACGCTATCATCTCCATCCAGCATACACTGCTTTAGGGCCTTGAAAAGTCCTTTCACTCCGGCATACCTCCTTTTCACTTAGCCTCTTTTTGATAACGATAAAAAAACTTATGGAAGTTAAGCTCACTAAAATAAACCACTTCCTGCTTAAACCGGTGATATGCCTCAAGCAGCTCTTTAGCCTCTTTAGTGAGGTTGGAACCACCCCCGTAAGCACCGCCTGAGCGGCTGTCCAAAAGCGGAAAAGCAAGCTGGCTTTCCGCAACCTTTATAAGTTTCCACCCATGGCTGTAGGAGATACCCATGCTGTAGCAAGCCTGGGTCAGCGAACCGGTTCGGGCAACCTGCTGCAGCAGGGCTGCGGTCTTGTCATCGAAGAAGGTTTCTTTACGGTGCAGGCTGACCTTTACAGAACATTCCACCGGCTTTTTCAATGCCAAGCTCTTTGCATAACTTTGCAGAAGCTGGTAGTCCTCCGGCCTGTCAGCATCAATGGTCAGTCCCATATCCGGGAGTTCTATTACATCCTTTGCACCGGCAAAGGCCCGAATAGCTCCCTTTAGACCTTCCTCGCCTTTATAGGAAACAAGCTGAGGTATTACATTGCTTTTGATAAGGACGGGGTGTCCTTTCTTACCGTTATGCGCAGGAATCAGGATACTGCAGCCGCTGTAGTCCATGTACCCCATCATTGTAAACAGGCTGTTACGGGAAAAGAGGGGCACGTCACCGGGCAAAAAGAACACGCGGTCGGCCTTTCTGTGAATAAGCTTAAGTCCCATGCACGCAGAATGGTACATGTCGGTACTGGCATAGTTTTTGTTATACACGAAAACCACGTTAAGCCCGGATAGGTGTTCGCGTAGTTTTTCGGCATTCTTGCCTATAACAACCACCACCGGCGAAACTCCCGCCGACTTAAGGGCCGATACCGCCGTCTTAATTACAGTTGAACCTGAGAGCTTCAGCATCGGTTTAAAGGACTTCATCCTTGAAGACAATCCGGCTGCCACCACCACCGCTCCGGTTTTCATACCATTACCCCCTTGTTTGCTGCTAACCATTGGTGCGTTCCCACCTTTCAAAGCAAAAACTTATCGTAGACGGTAGGAACAGCAATAATCCGCAACGCCTTCGATTATTAGTTTGAAACTGGAATTGGCAGGCACAACAAAGCTGTCGCCTTCCTTAAAGAGCGTATACTCTTTCTCTCCCCGGCGCATTATCTTCATCTCTCCGCCCAGCACCTCCATTAGTTCCTCGCTGCCTGTATTGAACTCGTATTCCCCCGGCAAAAATATGCCAAGAGTCTTTCTTTCACCGCCCTCAGTGAAGATTGTTCTGCTGGTTACCCTGCCGTCAAAGTAAATGTTTGCCTTCTTGACTATTCTCGCATTTTTAAATTCCATGGTTTTTCCTCCCCGCAAAATATTTAAATAAGTCCAACGCTATCGCCGTTCTATGTAAATACGCCTCTTGGCCGTGCCGGTACAGGGGCTGACCCTGGCGTAACATACCTGTAAACTCACCCCGCGGGCAATACTTTTATTTAAGTATCCCAAAAACCTGTCACGGTCCATATTATGCGTTGTATCCACCGTCAGGCTTAATACGTTTCCCCGGTCTGAAATTATAAGCTTTGCACTATAGTTGCGAACTCCGGGAACCGCAAACACTAGCTCATCCAGCCTGTGAATGCTTAAATGTCCCGCGCCCTCTATAGGTATGGCGTTGGCATACCGGCCCATGACCTCGTCAAGCCGGGGCAGTATACCTCCGCAGGGGCAGGCCCCTTCCAGCATCCGTGCCATGTCGCCGGTACGGTAGCGTATGAGCGGCATAGCCTCCCGGGATAGCGTTGTAATAACCACCTCGCCGTACTGCCCAGGAGCGGCCTGCCTTCCCGACTGCGGGTCCACGACCTCAAACAGCAGGTCGGCATGACGCAGGTGATACCCAAGGCCTGCGCTGCATTGGACACCGCCGCCAAAACCCGTTTCGGTCATCCCGTAATGGGTAAATACGCGGCACCTCCACCGGTCCTCTATACCCTTTATAATGCTCTCCGGCACATAGTCGGCACTTAGCAGCACGCTTTTGGGGCGCAAACCTCCATCGGTCCGGGCCATATACATTACCTCGGCGGGTACCCCCACCAGGCAGTCAAACCCTTTGGCCGCATCAATCGCCCTTTGTACATCCTTCACGTTACCGTGGATATGGGCCTTTACGCCAATCCGTGCCAGTGCTTTTTTAAGCAAATCGCCTATACTGTACTCGGTTGCTCCCGACATCAAAACAAGGGTTTTCTCACCGCTTTGCGTCATTGTAGACATGCCGCAGGCAAAGAAATCCACAGTTTTTTCCATGTCCCGGCCGGTGAAGAAAATCCTTTTTGGCCTTCCCGAGCTGCCGGAGGTAAAAAGCGTAACAATACGGGACACCTCCCGCTGGGGCACGCACAGGAAGCTCTCCGGGTGAAGGGCGACATCCTCCGGCCGGGTGAAGGGAATACTCTGCATATGGTACGGCGTTTCAAGCCCTGAAGTATCAACGTCCCGAAGCCTTTTTGCGTAATAGGCGCAATTATCCCGGGCGTACTCTATGGTTTGTTTTACCCTTTCCATCTGCCACCTGTTAAGGGTTTCCGCCGTAAGCCGTTCCTTTAAACCGGTACGCTCCGCCACCCATGTCTCAACCGGTGAGGTCATCTATATGCACTCCTTTTTAGCTATAATAAGGCAGTAGCCGCACTTAACCGCTCGCATCTTGCAGCAGTCGGTTTTTAGGTTTGCGTACAATGCATCTAAACCGTACTCCAAAACCATCTGCCCCCAGGTTGCCCGCAAAAGCCCTGAATAATCTTCGAATAGTTCAACGGAAAAATGGCTGCTCTCAAGCTCCCTGCACAGGTCTTCCCGGGAGGCTACCCGCCCCAGCAGGCCACAAAGCTGCGCCGGTTCGCCCCGGGCATAGAGGTCCGAGATTATTAAGTATCCGCCAGGCTTCAGGATACGGTAGGCTTCATGCAATACCGCGTCAGGGTTTTTCATTTTGGACAGGCTGCACTCAAAAAGCATCCCGTCCATCTCCCGGTCGCCAAAGGGCATGTGCACGGCATCGCCAAACCGCAGCCGGTCGGACTGCGGGTAAGCCCTTGCCTTGGCCAGTGCCAAAACCTCTTTATCCTTTTCGATGCCGTAAACATCCAGGCCGTATTCGTCCGTCCCACGCCTCACGGTGGCACCCAGCCCGCAGCCCACATCCAGCAGCTTCGCACCTTTTTTAAAACTGCAAAACTCCAGGGCCCTGTCGGTTATGGTAAACCCTCCCGGGCGACAAACCCCGGTGTTGCAGACATCCGCCTTGTTCATGACCATTGCTTTTGCCACCTCGAAAGGTAATAAGAGCAAAAGGGCACAAACCTATCCCTATCGAATACATGGAGGCTGCACCAACGCAAACGCTCTAGGTCAATGTTGCCGGCATCCTGGAACGCCATAGCCGTCACGGTAAAGCCATGGGTCTTTACCCGCCGCAGGAAGTACTCCATGCTGTTTATGTCCGACTCTTTACCGCAGCAGCATGACGGATTACCCTTACCCTGCGGCTGCCGCTGCCAGCGGCGGGATATAAAGGCCCGGTTTTTATCGGCAGTAGTAGGGCTGCAGCATCCTTCCCCGGCCCGTTCCCGGTGCAGCAAGGGTACAATATTATCCGGCATCACAACAAAATTACCGTGGAAACCGCACAGGGGATGGTTGCATCGGGATGGAATTATGTTTTTCAGCTTAATGAGCCCCCCGGCCTGCTCCTCGATACTAACAAGAAGCTCATCCAGCGTAAACCGCATATAATCTGCGGGCAGCTCTGGTATACGGCCAAGAAAGCTTACCGGCTGGAAATGCACGCCTCTCACCATTGGTGACCGGGCTATGGCAAATTTTAGTATATCCCCTATGTTGTGGGTGTTAACCCCGGGAACCAGCGTTGGTACAAGGGTTACGCCTATATTGTAATGCGCACAGTTTTCAATGGCCTGTTGCTTTATTTCAAGCAGCCTCCTACCCCGCAGTTTTTGGTATATGGCATCCCTGGTGCCGTCAAATTGCATGAATACAAAGGATAACCCCGCCCGGGCCAGCTTCTCCAGGTATTCCTCATCCTCCGCCAGGCGTATACCGTTGCTGTTAAGCTGCACGTACCTGCACCCGGCTTCCTTTGCTGCGGCAACTATCTGTGGCAGGTCGTCCCGCACCGTGGGCTCACCGCCGCTAAGCTGCACCAGGGTTTTGCCCGGTTTGGCCAATTTGTTTAACCAAAGGCGGATTTGCTCCAACGTCGGGTCGGGGCTGTCCCCATTATCCGCGAAACAAAAACGGCAGTTAAGGTTGCAGCGGTCGGTCACCTCCAGCAGCGTGCAACAGGTGTCCTGGGCATGGTACGAGCAAAGGCCGCAGTCATTGGGACAATTAGGGTTCCCTTCATCAGCCGTTTCTCCTGAGTTCTTGGTCCAGTCATCCATATCCATATACCCGCGCCAAATAACGGTGCAAAACTCTCCATGCTCGGGGCATTCCTTCTGCATGTAAACGCTGCCATTTATTCGCACATAACGGGCGGTTAGCCTCCTAAGGCACTTGGGACATACACTGTAAGTCTTTCGGATAATTTCCCTCTCTACCATTTACTTGTCCTCCAGTTGCATTTCCACTTCCGCAATCCGGCCCTTTGCCAGGCCCTCGGAGATATAAACCTCGCCGCATTCCGGGCACCTAAGAACATCGGCATGAAAGCTGTGACCCAGGTACTCGAAATAGGTCTTTTGAGCTTTAAGGTCTACGTTGCACCTGTAACAGGTAAGCGTCCTTTTTTCTTCCATGCCTCTAATCCTCCTCAATTTTCATCCGGTGACCGTAGGCGTTTAGCAGTTCAAACCCGTCATCCTTCTTGCGGTATTCCGCCCAGTAGGTCATATTCCCGATCATCAGGTGCCCGGTATAGGAGTTGGTGCCTTTGTCCACGACCTTCCTGCCGCTCGCTTCGCAGTGTTCCACCACTTTTTCAATATCGGTTTCCAGCAACATTTCATCGCTGAGCTTTTGCCTAAGCTCCGGGGAAATGTATAGTTTTACCTTGTTTTCCATTTGCTCTTCCTCCGACTTCTCATTCCAGTATTCCTTAAGCAGCCTGCGTTTAAGCTGTGCTCTGTTGTATCTTCGTTCCGTCAGGGTGGGGGGCTTTCGCTCGGCGTCATTTATGCCAAGTACCACATCCAGTATGTGATAACACTTCTTTCCCGCCGATGCAAATATGTCCCGGCAGTTGGCACAATAGGCTATATAGGGATGGTCGTTTTGTGCAATTCTTACCTTGACCACTTCACGGGCGAAGGAGGGGTTGGCGGCCGACACCTGCCCGCCCCAGCTGCAACACCGGGCATATTTCCCCTCATAGGGTAGCCGTTGTAGGCTAAAGCCTGCCCTACCGGCGATGTCCCGTACCACCTGGTGGAGCTTCGGCTCGTTTCTGCTGGTACAGGGGTCAAAAACCGAAACGGTTTCACCGTATGCCGCCCCGGCCGGGGTAATCCCCAGTTCCGATACCAGGTTGTAAAGGAAAACGCCCCGCACCTCGGGTAAGTATTTCCCGAACATTTCATAGCAGGTGGAACAGGCGAAGACCGCGATTGGCTTCCCGAGGGAAACCCAGTCCCTTCGCAGCCTTTCTATTACCTCATTGTGAATGGGCCCTTCCCCCGCCCATTCGGCAGGAGCACCGCAACAGCCAAGCATCATGGCGGTATCAGGATAGTGTGTTTTTAGCAGCCGATAGCTTTCGATGACATACCGCGGGTCGGAGGCACCCAGTTGGCAGCCCGGGAAAAATACGTACCTGCTTTCGGTGTACCCCCCCGGCAGCCTGCAAAGTGCCGCCCTATAGCTGTTTGTAAACTCCATGTCCCTAAGCCAGAAGTCATGGAAGGCCCAGGGCATGGCACCCTTTTGGCGCATGGCGCGGTGGCTTTGAAGCAGCAAGTCGCCGGTGTCGATACCCTGGGGACAAACCTCTTTACACAGGCCACACTGGTTACAGGTGGATATTAGGCGCGTTGCCACGGTACCGTCCCCGTCCAGCGTACCGGGATGAACGGTAATCTCAACCTCTTCCCCTATACGCTTGGGAAACTTGCCGTAGTAGCGCATCAAATCACAGTGACGGATGCAGGCGTCACAGGCGCATAAAAGGCAGCGCTTGGCTTCGTTCACCGCGTGGTCCTGCGTAAAGGGTTCTCCCTCATCGGGCAGCACCTGCTCCACGGGAGTAATAAAATCGGGTTTAAGCTTTATTTTGGTTCCTCTCTGCTCCAGGGGCTGGTTCATGCCACCGGTCTTTATATACCGTTCTATGGCCCTTGTCACATTAAGGCCGTCGGCTATGGCCTCTATTATGTTCCTGCCGCACAGCTCTCCGCCAAGGAAAACGCCGGGCCTTGTACTGGCAAAGGCACCGCTTTGGTCCCTTTTCAGGCCGAAATCGTCGCCCCCTTTGCCGGTGGCGACGTACACGGCATGAAAGTCCAGCTCGTCAAGGCTTTTGACTTCGGTATTAAGAAGCAGCGTATACTCTTCATACATGAACTGCCGCTCAATTTCAGCCAGGAAAAGCTCCGGGGGCAGTAAGTCCCACAAATGCCCGCCTATCCTGTCCGACTTTTCGAAGACAGTGACGTCATACTTTTTGGATGCAAGGCGTAGGGCACAGCCAAGCCCGCTAATGCCTGCCCCTATTACCGCTATCCTCTTGTTTTTAGGAGGCAGGTTGTAACTGTTTGGGTTAAGATTACGGGCATAATCTATGGCCGACTTTTCAAGAAGTCTCATGTCAACGGCCTGGTCCTTAAAACGCCTGGGACACACGTCTTTACAGGGCTGGTGGCAAATCTGCACTACTATGCCGGGAAACCCGACCGCGTTCAGGTAGGTCCTGTAAGCAGCATTAAAAGCACGTCGCTGTAACTTGGGGATAAAGTCCCGGATGTCCAGCCCGAAGGGACAGGCAGCGGTGCAAAAAGCCGGTTCGTTCTGTAAACAGGTTTTTATTTTCTCTTTAAACTTTTCCATTACTAGAAGAATCTCTCGCCGGCCCCGTCACCCAGCGGTATAAAGAAATCGTCCCCTCCGAACTTAACGGGATTGGCCTTCATATCTTCAAGCTCCTCGTAAAGGTCGGAACCCAGGAAGTATTTCTTCGGCGGCTCTATTTTTCCGCCGGCATCTATTATATCCAGCCCCGCCTTTACCTTTTCCGGCGTGGCGGGCATCTCGTAGATTCGCACACCGCAGGCGTTGTATATGGCGTTTAATACCGCCATATGCCCGGAGGACTGGAAAGCCTCGGAAGCACCCGATGAACCAAAGGGACCCTCCTCGTCCGGCCGCTCGTAATGGATGACGTTTATTTCGTCCGGTATGTCGTTAATATAAGGCACCCCGGCACCGTACATGTTTGCATGCTTTTCCACATCATCATAGTTTTCTCTAAGGGCAAAACCTATGCTGTGGGCTATACCGCTGTAGGCCTGCCCGTTAACGGCATCTATATTGCCCACCCTGCCCACATCGTCTACGCAGGTAAAACGAAGGACCTTCGTTTTACCGGTGGCGGTGTCCACCTCCACCTCGGCAAGGTTCAGGCAGTACGTGAACGCAGGCGTAGGGTCGCCTATACCGGTATTGGGGTCAAGCCGGCACAGCCCGGGTACCGTCGTGGTTTCATAGGTGCCGTAGTACTTGGTCTCTATACCCTCGGCAACCATCTCCTCGTAGGTACGGTAGCTACCGTCGGGTTTGCGCATGGCGTTCATTAGCTTTTCAGCGGCAATTATCGTGGCATTACCACTCATGAAATGGGTACGGCTGGCACCCGACATTCCGCTGTCCGGGCAAATCTTGGTATCGTTTTGTACCAGTCTCACCTTGTCCGGGGTTATACCAAGGGGCTTTAAGGCTTCCAGCGTCAGCATCAGGGAACCCACGTCGCCTCCCTGGCCCATGTTCTGGTAGGTGTCGTACTTGATTATCATGTCGTCCGGCCCCAGTTCAAGGGCTACCGTCGCCTTGTCGGTTCCGCCCTCGGTTACGTTAAAGCCTCCCCAGGAGATGCCAACGCCCCGGCGTTTCTCGGGGGTATCGGCGGCCTTGGCCTCCGCAACCGCCTTTTCATAAATGGGCCGCATTATTTTCATCATTTCCTCCATCGGGTACTGGCGGAAGGGATAGCTGTTTATGTTGGTGTCCCCCTCCCGCGCTATGTTTATCCAGCGGAACTCAAAGGGGTCAATTCCCGCCTTCTCGGCCAGCATATCCATAAGTGCCTCGGACAGCGTATAAGCCTGGGGCGAACCATAGCTGCGGTAAGCGGTACCAAAGTTGTGGTTTGTGTTGGCTACACGGGCAAGGCCGGCCACATTGGGCACGTTATAGGGGAAGAATGCAAACCGGACCAGTTTTGTCATTTTATCGTCCCCGCCCCACGAATAGGCACCATGGTCCATACCAAACTCGAACTCGGCGGCGGTTATCTTCCCGTTCTCGTCACAGGCCACCCGGCCGTTGGAATGACAGGGACTGCGTTTTCCAGAGAAATGCTGGTGCTCCTCATAACTCATGGACAGGGCCACCGGCTTTTTGGTAACTACCGCGGCGGCACCGGCAAGGCAAAGGTCTCCGGCATTGGTGGACCAGCCGAAACTTGCCCCGGTAGTGTTCATTACTATACGCAGTTTATCCTTGGGTACACCAAGGGAATCGCCTATGCGTCCCTTTGATGAGTAAACGCCCTGGGACTTACACAGGAAGGTTAGGTTGTCATCCTCGTCAAAAAAGGCTTGAACGGTGGTACCCTCAACCGACAAGTGGGGCTGGCGGCTTGAATAAAAGCTGCCGGATACGCTGTAGGCAGAATTGTCAATCACTTCCTGGACCTTGGAGGGCTCCTCCAGGCCCACGCCCTTAAGTACCGGCTGCTTGGAGAATATATTGGGCGTGTCCTCATGGATACGCATGGCATCCGGCATAACGGCGTCCAGGTAACTTAAGTATTCCGGAAGCTTTTCAATCTCCACCTTCACCTTTGCCGCGGCCTCCCGGGCATGGTTCTTTGTGTCTGCAACAACCAGGGCCACCACGTCGCCGTAGCGGTATATCTTGTCCTCCGCCAATACTCGCCTGCTGGGAACCATGACCGTTGTGCGCTCGTGGAACTGGCCCTCCGCCATTACGTTCGTTCCCCCGGCTTCTTTTAATTCCTTGTATGTAATGACCTTCACAACCCCCGGCATATTTTCCGCTTCGGAGGTGTCTATCTTAAGTATTTTTGCATGATGGGCAATCTTTGGCTGAACTACCGCCACATGCAACGTATCCTTGGGCATCTTAAGTGCCTGGTCCTCTCCATAATCGGCAAGGCCGCAGACCTTTGCTACGGCCGTCGGCCGTACCAGGGGCTTGCCGTAATACTCCTTGTCTTCAGGAAGCTTAAAAGTAATATCTTCAATGGTGGCTTCCCCGCGGATAACCTTCGCCGCGTCCATAACCGCATCCACTATTTGCTTGTACCCAGTGCAGCGGCAAACGTTGCGGTGTTTCTGGAACCAATCCCTTACCTCCTGACGGGTGGGGTTATTGTTTTCCTTAAGAAGGGCGTATGCCGAAACGATGAAGCCCGGCGTACAAAAACCGCACTGAACCGCGCCGTTGTTCATAAAGGCTACCTGTAGCGGGTGCAGGTTATTAGGCGTACCTATGCCCTCGATGGTGATAACCTTGCTATACTCCTTGACCGAGCCAATCTTTCTCGTGCAGGAGCGGATAACCTTCCCGTCAAGTATTACCGAGCATGCCCCGCACACCCCCGTACCGCAGCCCACCTTAACACCCGTCAGCCCAAGGCGGCGCAGTACTTCGGCCAGCGTATCCTTTTCCGGGTCACAGGCAAACATACGGTTTACGCCGTTTATGTTAAGCCACATTTTTTTAAGTTTCATTTTCATACCTCCAATCTTAATAACTTAGTCAAACCCAAGTCCGTAATCGGCCAGAATGGATTTTGCCTGCAGAAACGTTGCCTCTATAAGTGCAGGACACCTTACCGTTTGGTTTGCCACATCACCCCCGATTATCTCTTTGCAGCTAATGCCCCCGTACTTCTTGCCGTAAGTTGCCTTAAACCATTCCACTAGTTCCGGAATTAGCTCGGTATTTGCATTCCCGGGGTCAATTATGTTCAGCATACAGGCCGCCCCGGTCAAAGCACCGCAGGTCAACCCGCTTTGGACCCCCCGGCAAAGCGCGCTTGCTACCTCAACAAGCTGCTTGTTTTCCTGGCCCCTAGTCTCCAGGCCCAGTTGTACTAATGCGCTGGCACAGCATTTGCCTTCCCGTAATATTTGATGCAGCCTTACAACATCACCCCGTATATGACAGCCCCCCTTTTTTTAAATATTTTACTTTCCGAGAAAACAAAAATACCGGCAACAAATCCTGTTCCCGGCA
>LSQX01153207.1_pt2 | contig 13860 bp, 11 predicted proteins | sample 654561 | NCBI WGS metagenome assembly LSQX01 (sample SAMN04489861, study PRJNA283612) | anaerobic digester metagenome | isolation source: 4 biogas reactors fed with cattle manure at either 37C or 55C with and... | place: Denmark: Kongens Lyngby | collected 2014 | reverse complement strand
TTCCGGACGTGACGGGATTCATGGATTCCTATTGCGTAAGACCCAATCGTCATCACCACTTGCCCAAACCACACTCGACAAAACCAATCCTCAAATAGGAATTCGACCCCGCTATAGCGGATTGCGGGTACAGGGCACCGCTACCTCCCCATCTAGCACGACAAAGACCATTATACTTGATTCTTCTGAGGGTTTCAAGTGGGAATCCGTGTTATTTCACACTCATAAAAATGAAAGGTTACAGTTCACAGGTAAGCAGGCGCAGCCGGCTGAACGAAGTGAAGGATCTCGCCATTACTCCTGACAAGATCCTTCGCTGCACTCAGGACAAAACACATACCTATGTAGTAACATATGAACTGATTAAAGGGGGTTGTGAACCGTAACATGAAAAGTTCAAGTCTTTTTCGTGCAGATATGCGACATAGCAAAGGAAGCCGGGTGGCTTCCTTTTATAATCGCTTCCTTAATATAACGGAGCATCATTCACCGGCTGGTTTATTGTTCCATGTGCTTGCCTAAAAATGTCGCCGCGGATTGCGCAAGCTTTGCCTCCACGTCGCCCATCTGTGTTTTGGGATCCGTTGATAAAAACATAATTGCACCGATGGGATCGCCTTCAGAGATAATTGGTGTGATGATCTGCGAAGAATATTTTTCGCTGCTGTCATCATTGAGAATGGTTATTTTCGTAGCATCCGCAGTTGGTGCTACAAAAGTATTCTTGGATTCCATGATTTTTTCAAGTTCATTGCTCAGCTGCTTTTCGAGAAATTCCTTTTTCGATGCGCCGGATACTGCAATAATGGAGTCCCGGTCTGCCACACATATGATATGACCGCTGGTATTGTGCAGGGATTCGGCGTATTCTGTGGCGAAATCTCCCAATTCACCAATGGGTGAATATTTTTTCAGGATAACCTCGCCTTCACGGTCGGTAAATATTTCTAATGGATCTCCTTCCCGAATACGCAGTGTTCGTCTGATTTCCTTTGGAATGACCACACGTCCCAAATCATCAATTCGTCTTACGATGCCTGTCGCTTTCAAGGTCAACTGCCTCCTTTCAACCTGAAGAAATCTTTCCTTCTTATTATGAATTGTTCCTGTTGTTTTTATGCAAACATACCAATATATCGACGTAATAATGGGTTATGGAATTGAAGGCTTCTTGTGACATATCAGTTATCATTGATTTTATTATCAGATTATCACCATCCACACCGGTATTTTTGCCTTTTTTGATGCATAATAGATGTATTGTTTCCTTTGAAGGCACATTGTACACCATTCACCAACGCAACCGTATGGTATGTTTTGGCAATATATTTTTATTGACAAAAAAATGGGCTTATGATATTTTTAAGGGTAAGATTTGCCTGATATACTTGGTTCCCGCTTTAGGGAGTAAAGCTTATCAGCATGGCTTATTATCAATAGGGAGAGACCTCGGTTTTTTTGGAAACCTTGACAGAGATTCGGTGCCATGGCTGGAAGCATCGGTTTAGGGAGTAGTAAAACGAGCAACACTCTTCTGTGAAGTTTCATCATTGAATGAAGTGGGCGCATTCGCGCCAATGTGGGTGGCACCGCGGGAGTTATCTCGTCCCTCAAAAGCAGGATTGTTTTTGAGGTTTTTTTATTGCAAGTAAACCAGGATCCCTGGTCCCATCAGCAGACCTTCTATTGCCATGATGGGATGGGTTCGCTGCAAGAGGAGGGGTATCATGAATCCATACAGAACACACCATTGTGAAGAATTACGCAAAGAGCATGTCGGTCAGCAGGTTAAGCTGGCTGGTTGGGTAGATACCATACGTGATCATGGGGGTGTAACATTCATCCACCTGAGAGATCATTATGGCATTACACAGATTGTAATCAACGATGAAGCCCTTATGGCAGGGGTTTGCCGGGAGTGCGTCATCTGTGTTGAGGGCCGTGTGTGTGACAGAGGCAGTGACACAATCAATCCAAAGCTTTCCACCGGCGCGGTTGAGCTGAAAGTTGACAATCTGAAGGTTTTAGGGAAATCCGTTTCACAGTTGCCATTCGATGTGCAGGAATCCACCCAGACCCGTGAGGATGTCCGCCTGAAATATCGGTTTTTGGATTTACGAAACTCTGTTGTACACACGAATATCGTCCAGAGGTCGGCCATTACACGTTTTATTCGCGCACAAATGGAAGAGCTCGGTTTTCTGGAGATTCAAACACCCATTTTAACCTCATCTTCGCCTGAGGGAGCAAGAGATTATCTTGTACCCAGCAGAAAGCATCATGGTATGTTCTACGCCCTGCCACAAGCGCCGCAGATATTCAAGCAGCTGCTGATGGTATCCGGCTTTGATAAGTATTTCCAAATTGCTCCCTGTTTCCGTGATGAAGATTCACGGGCTGATCGTTCACCGGGTGAGTTTTATCAGGTAGACTTTGAGATGGCTTTTGCCACCCAGGAGGATGTGTTCGCAGTAGCCGAAAAGGTAATGTGCAGTACGTTTTCCGCCTTTTCCAATAAAGAAATCAGCCCTGCGCCATTCACACGCATTCCTTATGCGGAAAGTATGCTGAAATATGGCACAGACAAGCCGGATCTGCGCAACCCTCTGGTGATTGAAGACCTGACCGATTTCTTTGCCGATGTGGATTTCGCACCCTTCAGGAAAAAGCCTGTTCGGGGAATCGTTGCGCCGAGCTGCGCCAATTCTTCCAAGTCCTTCTTCGAGAAAATGCTGGCCTTCGCCACCGAGGAAATCGGCATGAAGGGGTTGGGCTACATTTCAGTGCTTGACAACATGGCACTGAAGGGCCCCATCGTGAAATTCCTTACCCCGGAAAAGCAAAAAGCTCTGATTACGATGCTGGCTCTAAAGGAAAACGACACGCTGTTCTTTATATGCGATGCCCCAAAACTGGTGAATAAGTTAGCCGGGCAAATTCGCACCGAACTGGGCAAACGCCTTAATTTGACCGACATGAACAAGTATGCGTTCTGCTTTATTACCGATTTCCCGATGTATGCTGAAAACGAGGAAACAGGTGCCATTGAGTTTACGCATAACCCATTTTCAATGCCCCAGGGTGAAATGGAAGCCCTTGAAACAATGAATCCATTGGATATAAAGGCATACCAATATGATATTGTCTGCAACGGCGTCGAGCTTTCCTCCGGCGCAGTTCGGAACCATCGCCCCGATGTAATGGTGAAGGCATTTGAAATTGCGGGATATACAGAACAGGATGTTCAAACAAAGTTTCCGGCATTGTTTAATGCGTTCCATTACGGTGCGCCGCCTCATGCCGGCATGGCGCCTGGGCTGGACCGTATTGTCATGCTCCTTACCGAGCAGACGAGCATCCGTGAAGTGGTTGCATTCCCCATGAATGCTAACGCTCAGGACCTGTTGCTGGGGGCACCTGGCCCGGTCACTGAAATGCAACTGCGTGAAGCACATATCAAAATCAGATAAGGAGGGTGAACGATGCGTATTGAGGATTATGCAGAAATGGCAAAAATCTCGTTATCCGAGTCCGAAAAGGCTGAAATTTCGGCACAGATAAGCAAGCTGACCAACAGTTTCAGCGCACTGGAAAGCATCAATACAGATGGTGTGGATATACAGTTCACTGTATTGCCCATCAAAAACGTATTTCGTGAAGACACAGTGGTGAAATCCATCTCCCGGGAAACCCTTTTATCGAATGCCCCCGAGCAATATGACGGCTATTTTCAGGTGCCGAAAACAATAGATTAATGTCTCAGAGGAGGAGAACAGTGAGCTGCTTTATAAGTGATTATGGTATAACAGGCCCAAACACCGTAGCCCTGGAAGACAGCATCATGCAGAAGGATCAGCTGGTTACAGCGGGTTCAAAAATGCTGGAAGATTTTATATCTCCTTTTAACGCTACAGTCGCCAACAGACTGGTGGATAACCAATATCTCATCGCCGGGAAAACAACGATGGATGAATTCGGCATCCCCTCCATTAATACCGAGCAAAACGAAATTCCAGGAGCGGTTCGAGCTGTCGCAGACGGCGTGACAGGGTATGCGCTGTGTAACGATGTTTTTGGCCGGTATCGCAGGCAGGCAGCGGAAAACGGCTGTTGCTACATTCATCCGACCTATGGAACAGTGTCAAGGTTTGGGCTCATTCCAATGGTGTCGTCCATGGACCAAATTGGTGTGGTTTGTAAAAAACTGTCCGAAGGGTTTACACTACTGTCCCATATTGCCGGCAAAGACCCAAAAGATGGAGCGATGTTCCCGGAAGAGCATTATTCCTATGCCTCGGCGGTTCAGGATATTCGGGTAGGTATTCCCGGTTCAGTCATTCAAAAAGCCGATTCATCCGACAGGAAAGCGATTGAAAGCTTTACCGCAAAATTTCAGACCGTCGACATGACGCTTGAATATTTTGATATTTACAAGCAAGTGATGTATATCTTAAGCTGTGCTGAAGTCAGCAACAACATCAACCGATACGATGGGATAAAGTTTGGCTATCGCACCCCTTCTTTTAAAGGTATCAATGATCTTTATGTAAAAACACGCTCAGAGGGTTTCGGTATCGATGCGAAATTAACTGCTATTATGGGAGCAATGGTGTTATCGAAGGATCAATATGTTCCTTATTATGAAAAAGCCATGAAGGTTCGCCGCCTCATCATCGAATCTCTGGTTTTTGATGCTTATGATGTCATTGTCCTGCCATGTAAAATCAGTGAAGATCCCTATGAAAACCTTTCTTTGTATGCATTGCCCACTTTGGCGGGCTTGCCTTCTGTTTCTTTCACGGTTAACGGGTGCGGCATACAGCTTATCGCAAATGTGAAAAGAGAGGATTTGCTATTATCGGCATGGGAGGTGTGTAAGGCATGAAGTATGAAACCGTAATGGGCCTGGAAGTGCATGTGGAGCTCGCTACCGAGACTAAGCTGTTCTGTGCCTGCTCTGCGAAATTCGGCGCCGTGGCCAACGAAAACGTATGCCCGGCATGCTCAGGGATGCCCGGTATGCCTGCTGTTACAAACAAGCGAGCTGTTGAGTTGGGCATTGCGGCCGCTTTGGTTACAAACAGCGAAATTGCTCCGGTTATGACCTTTGATAAAAAGAATTATTTTTATCCTGATTTACCTACCGGTTATCAGATCACTCAGTTTTTTGCGCCCATCTGCCGCAATGGCTGGGTAGAAATAGAAACCTCTGAGGGGAAGCAAAAGATCACGCTGAAGCAGATACACATTGAAGAAGACGCAGGGAAACTGGTACATGACAATCGAATCGGAGCATCTCTGGTGGACTTTAATCGTACTTCGGTGCCATTGGTTGAAATCGTCAGCAATCCGGATTTTCATACCGCCGAAGAGGTGATCGCTTATCTGGAAAAGCTGCGCCTGCTTTTAAGCTTTGCCGGAGTCTCCGACTGCAAAATGCAGGAAGGCTCCATGCGCTGCGACGTAAATATTTCTGTTCGTGAAAAGGGAACGACAAAACTGGGGACGCGCACCGAGATAAAAAACCTGAATTCACTGAAGGCCATTGCCTCGGCGATTGCTTTTGAATCGCAACGGCATATCAACGCGCTGGAAACCGGAAGCGAGGTTTTGGTGCAGGAAACCCGGCGATGGGATGACAACATCGGAGAAACCTTTTCCATGCGCGAAAAGGAAACAGCTGCGGATTACCGTTATTTCCCCAACCCCGAGCTGATGCCGATTGAGATTGGCGATGATTGGATCGAAACCGTTCGCACCAGTCTGCCTGAACCTGCCCAAGATAAATATACCCGAATGACACAGCAATTGGGGTTGTCCGAATATGACAGCAGGATCATTTGTGGAAGTAAAAACCTTGCGGATATTTTTGATGGCACGATGAAACACTTCAACAATCCCAAAGAGGTGGTAAACTGGATTATCGTCGAGCTACTGAGCATCGCCAAGGGCGACAACAAAGGCGAAGATGATGTGAAGATTGATTACCGGAAGTTTGCGAAGATCATGGCACTTGTAGACAGCAAAACGATTAACCGCACTGTGGCGAAAAAACTGCTTTTACTGGTTTGGAAGGATGGTATTGACCCGGAACAGTATGTCCAGGAAAACCAACTAGGCATGGTCAGCGACACTAGCCTGATTGACAAGGCCATACAGGAGGTTCTCTCCGAGCAGACCGAGTCTGTGAATATGTATAAAAGCGGAAACCCAAAGCCATTCAATTTCCTTGTCGGGCAAGTGATGAGAAAGCTTGCGGGAAAAGCAGACCCGAAAATGGTAAACAGTTTACTGAAAAAACACTTGGAACAATAATCGAAGGGTGGTTCTTTGATAATGATTCGGGGTTTCTAAAGTGAAATCAAGTGATAGAAAACCAAAAGTAAATTTAGTAATTCACTCAACTTTCCCACCTCAATTGTGAGCAGCGTTTTGAGGTACTGATATCGACAAACGGAGGTGTGATATCGCACCTCCGTCGTTGCCTGCAGTTTAGGCTAGCGCCCAAAATACTGTGGGAAAGTTGAGTAAATAACAAATACCCCCATTTTTATAAGTGGGGGTTCTTTCTTAATTGACGGGAAAACTTTTTCGGGTGATGCGGTTTAACACTTTTTCGTTTTTGATCAGATTGAATTGAGGATCCTTGTTCCATTCCTGAACCTGTTGATAATAAATATCATTCATTTTTTGCGCCTGAATCGTGCTTTTTATCATCTCTTTTTTGTCTTCCAGGCCCTTTTTATCCTCCAGCCTGACAATATGATAGCCATACTGGCTTTCAATCAGTTCCAGATCTCCAACTGCCGAGTCAAATGCCCAGTCGCCGAACACATCCGCATATTCCAACCCGGCCTCCACATCGATATAGGTTAACGAATACAGGCCTGCATTCTCTTTGGTGGAAATATCTTCGGAATAATCCCGGATAAATGTGGCCATGTTTTCACCCTGTTCGATGCGCTGGTACAGGCTATCTGCCAGCTGCTTTTTTTCCTGCCTTTGGGTTGCTGTTATTCCTTCCTGCTGCGTGGATATGAACAGGTGGCTGACGGTTACCGTATCAATGGTGTCACGGTTCTTATAATAATAGGCATTGATTTCCTCATCGGTTACTGGGACGGCATCACGGTTTTTTTGCATGAAATCATAGGCGTATCGGTTCACCAGCTCGGATTTGAGCATCATATCCCTGAATTGTGCCAATGTGAGGCCTAAGTCATTCCTGACGTATTGAATATTCTCATTGGTTTGAAGGGATTTGTTCAGGTACTCCAGAAGCTCTTTCCTGTCCTTGCCGGACAGCTTGAATTTGTCCTGAGCGGCCTTGATAAGTTGTACTTTGAATTCCTTGGCATTTTCCAGTGCCTGATTCATGACGATGAGCTTTGGATCCTCTCCTTCCACGGGTGTATTCCAAAGCTCCCTGATTTTCTGTTCATCTGAAAGGCCTGCTTCGGATTCAGTGGTGATTTTCTGGGCGCGAAGAAAAAACATATATTCATGCTTCTTAATCTTCCAGGTTCCAACCCTGGCCACAAAGCTCTGTGATTCCCAAATAAACAAGCCTGCGCCTGCTACTATCAGGATAGCAAGCACTAATCCAAGAATTCTCTTCATTCCTTTATCCACCTTTAAGGCACTACACAGCCTTTAGGTAAATTATAATCAATTATTGCTGGGTCTGCAATTTCTGAACGCGCTGTAATAGAATCTTAACATTATCCAGGGCCTCTTTCGGGCTTAACCCCTTCACTTTATAGGACAGATATGGTGCTTTCCCGGCTGAAAACAGGAGTTTCCCTTTCTCCTGAGCCACCAGGCTTGAAAGGGCGGATAACGGAAGAGTCACCTTGTCCCTGAAATGCAGCAGGACCATGTCATCCTTTTGCTTAACCATCTGAAAACCACAGAAACCCGCCATTTTTTTCACCAATGCAACCTCAATCAGGTTCGCGGCAGGCTCGGGAATATTTCCATAACGGTCAATCAGCTCATCATAAACGTCACTTGCATCCTCGGCACTGTCAACGGCAGCAATGGTCTTATACATATCTAGTCTGGCCTTTTCATCGGGGATATATCCCGCATCCAAAAAAGCATCCAGCTTGAATTCTATAAACACTTCCCCTGCTTCAGCCTTTACCGGCTGACCCTTTAGTTCCCTGACGGTTTCATCGAGAAGCCTCACATAGGTGTCATAGCCCACAGACTCCATATGCCCGTGCTGTTCGGGGCCCAGCAGGTTACCCGCGCCACGGATCTGCAGATCCCGCATCGCTATTTTAAACCCTGAACCAAATTCGGTAAACTCACGAATGGCCTTCAGCCTTTTTTCCGCAACCTCATTCAAAACCTTATCCCGGCGATAGGTTAAATAGGCGTATGCCAAACGGTTGGAACGTCCAACCCTTCCGCGCAGCTGGTAAAGCTGGGCAAGGCCAAGCCTGTCCGCATCCTCCACGATGATTGTGTTCACATTGGGCATGTCAATGCCCGACTCGATAATCGTGGTACAAACCAGTACATCAAACTCTCTGTTGATAAAAGCCAGAATTACCTTCTCGAGCTGGCGCTCGCTCATCTGCCCGTGAGCGTACCCTACCCTGGCCTGAGGCAGCAGCTCTTGCAGGCGCGAAGCTCTTGCCTGAATGCCCTTGACACGGTTAAAAAGGTAGAAAACCTGACCCTCTCTGGCCAGCTCCCTTGTGATTGCGTCTTCAATGATGTCCTCCCTGTATTCAAGAACATAGGTCTGAACAGGATACCGGTGTTCGGGGGGTTCCTCAATGGTTGAGATGTCGCGGATACCAGTGAGCGACATGTGCAGGGTTCTGGGGATGGGGGTTGCGGACAGGGTTAAAATGTCCACCTTCGGGTACAGGCTTTTGATCTTCTCCTTATGTTCAACACCAAATCGCTGTTCTTCATCGATGACCAAAAGGCCCAGGTCCTTGAACCTGATCTCCTGGTTGAAAAGCTTATGGGTACCTACCACCACATCTATTTTGCCGGACTTTAAGTCCCGGATGATTTTCTTTTGCTCACTGTCGGTTCTGAACCGGCTTAGCATGTCTACGGTCACCGGAAAGGACCCGAATCGCTTTTTAAAGTTTTCAAAGTGCTGGGAAGCCAGAACCGTGGTCGGCACCAGAAAAGCCGATTGCTTGCCGTCCATGGCTGCCTTGAAAACAGCCCTCAGGGCCACCTCTGTCTTGCCATACCCCACATCGCCGCAAAGAAGCCTATCCATAATCTGTTTGGATTCCATATCCTGCTTGATCTCTTCCGTACAACGCAGCTGATCCCTTGTTTCCTCATACGGGAAATATTCCTCAAACTGATTCTGCCACACCGTGTCCGGTGAAAAAGCAAACCCCTCCCTGGCAGACCGTTCGGCTTCGAGTCGGATGAGCCCCATGGCCAGGTCTTTCAGGGCATCTTTTACCCGCTTCTTTTCCCTGGTCCACTCGGTACCGCCCATTTTGTTCAGTTTTGGGCTTTTTCCCTCAGCGCCGATGTATTTCTGGATCAGATCCATTTGGGTGGTGGGAATATACAAAAGGCCTCCGTCACGATACTCCACCTTCAGGTATTCACGTTTAATCCCTTCCACCATCAGGGACTCGATGCCGATATATAGCCCGATACCGTGGGTTTGGTGCACCACATGGTCCCCCGCCTGTAAATCGGTGAAAACATTGATCTTCCGTCCACCCTTGAACTGCTGGCTGCTTTTTGCCCGTTTCCCGCCAACAAGATCATTTTCACAAACCACAGCCCACTTGATTTCAGGGTAAATGAAACCATTCTCCAGCTGTCCCCGGGCAATCACCGCGCAGGGGACATCGGTTTCAGGGTAGTTTGCAAACACACGGATGTCATCGTCGGAAAATGCCCTGTAAAGCCCTTCTGCCCGCTGGTCGGACACGGCAAGCACCGTCACGAGATATCCCTGATCGATCCAGGAACGGATATCCTTTTTCAAATCCTCCAGATGCCCCTGATAGGGATCAATATTCTTCCCCTGCAGCGCATACTGTGCGGCTGTTTGGGTCAATGCTTTGCTTTCATCCAGACTGTTCAGGTAAACCACCTGATGTTCGGCAAGGTGTACAGGCAATTCGTCCGGATTAGAGTACATGGCATACGAGCCTGCCAGAAGCATCCCTTTTTCGGTGAGGATTTCACATTGACGGTAATGTTCTTCAACCACATTGGAAAGACGCTGGGTTAAGCGGTTCACATCCTCCAGAAAGACCAATGTGTTTGGGCCGGAATATTGAAATATGGAGGCGGGTTGCCGGTGGAAATAGGGGATAAACTTGTCTATCCCGGCGAAATGAGCAGCATTTCTCAGGTTTTCAATATATCGATCAAAATTCTTGTGGAAGGTTTCAGCCAAATCCCTGTCTTTTAGCTTGGGCAGAAAAGCCAGCAGCTCTCTTTGTACCTTGTCGGCGACCTCCAGGGCCTGTGCTTTTTGCAGAATGAATTCCTGTGCAGGGAGGATTGTCACCGTATCCAGCTTTTCGAAGGATCGCTGATTATCGGGATCAAAAATGCGAATGGTATCGATTTCCACATCGAACAGTTCAATGCGAACCGGTTTTTCCAGCTGTATCGGGAAAACATCCAGAATGCCCCCCCTTACGGCGAATTGTCCAGGGCCTTCCACCTGTTCTTCCCGTTCGTAACCCATTTGAACCAGGTGCTGGAAAGCCTGTTCCATTTGAAGCAGTTCCCCCGCAGTGAACGTCAGCCTGTGCAAGGGAAACTCTACGGCCGGCATGAAGCTGTCCAGCAGTGATTCGCAGGATAGCACCAACACGGAGTAGTTCCCCGTCAATAGCCTGTCGAGGGCTTCGATGCGTGCAAATGCCTGCTCGTGACTTTTGGCCTCAACATCATACAGCATTTTTTCCCTGAAGGGAAAATAAAACACGCCTTCACCGAACAGGCTTTGCAGGTTCCGGAAGGCTTTGCGGGCCTGTAAATCGTTGGCGGCCACATAAAGTGCCTTTTTATCGGAATTGCTGACAAGGGAATGAACCAGATGATGTCTTTGGGTATCCGCCAGGCCATTCACGGTGATAGAGTACCCTTTTCCGACATCGGACTGTATCTTTTGCATCTGTTCCCAATTTTTCCACCGCGGATGATTCATGATTTTCTCCAGATGTTCACATTCATTTATTCATAACATGATTCCGTTGTTGTTTGCAAATTATCCATAAAGCTGAGGTGTCTGCAGTTCTATATTTTTCAAGCCCCTGCAGGAGGGGTTTTCTTGGTTTCATTGAATTTGCCCATGGCTGTTTCGATCCCTGATACCAACAGGATGCCAACGGCTTCAGCTACCTTTTCAACCGCCTCGTTCATGGCTTTTTGCTCGCTTTGATCCAGCCTGCCAAGCACATAATCCGCCAGGTCAAACCGGGGATCAGGCTTGCCAATGCCAATACGAATGCGGGGAAACTCTTCGGTGCCCAAATGGTACAGGATGGAACGCATACCATTATGGGTGCCCGCGCTGCCCCGGGTACGAATACGGATGACCCCCGGTTCCAGGTCGATATCATCAAACACGACAACAAGCTTATTGGGCTCAAGCTTATAAAAATCCATAATGGCACGAACAGCCTCACCGCTGTTGTTCATATAGGTCTGGGGCTTGACCAGGAGAACTTTTTCACCTTGAATCATCCCTTCGCCCAAAATGGATCTGAACTTTTCCCTTGTCAGAGGAATGCGATAAAGGGCAGCCAAATAGTCGATTGCTTCAAACCCGGCATTATGCCGTGTTCTTTCATATTCCCTACCGAAGTTTCCCAGCCCGACCAATACAAACATGCTATTCCTCCTGGTTTTATCAAATGCCCTAAGACCCCTGGCTCATAATGTATTTTTATCTCTTTGGGCTTTCAGCGCTCATACGTATTTTGCAAGCAAAAACGTGGTTTGGAACACAATTCGCACAAGCGCTCATTGAATACCTTCTCAGTATATACAGAAAAAGCCTGCTTCATCAAGCAGACTTTTCATTCCCCGGCTGCATATTATAAAAACGGGGTTATTGGTGGAGCCTGCAGACTATGCATCACCGGTTGCTCCGTCAGGCTGGTCATCGCTTATAGCTGTGTAAACAATGTGGAAATGGATATATCTCCATAAATTCTTTCTATCGCTTCCGCAAAAACCTCTGCCACCGAAAGCACCGTGATCTTGTCAAGCTTCTTTTCCTTTGTAATAGGAATTGTATTCAATGTAACCAGCTCGCAAATGGGAGAGTTTTTGATCCTTTCAATGGCCGGGCCGGATAGAACCCCGTGGGTGCAACAGGCATAAACCTCTTTTGCGCCGATATCCCTCAGTGCGTTGGCCGCGCTGACCACCGTGCCGGCGGTATCGATCAAATCATCTACCAATAAACATCTTTTTTCGCGGACATCCCCGATTATATTCATTATTTCGCAGACATTCGCCTTTGGACGGCGCTTATCAATAATGGCCAGTGGCACATCCAGCTTTTCTGCAAATTTTCTGCAGCGCGAAACACTGCCCACATCCGGAGAAACCGCAACTACGTCCTCCATCCCCTCGAACTTGTCCAGCATATACTGTGCAATCAGCTGCGTTCCGAACAGCTGATCCACAGGAATATCAAAAAAGCCCTGCAGCTGTGTTGCATGCAGATCCATGGTCAGGACCCTGTCAGCACCGGCGGTTGTAATCAGATTGGCCACCAGCTTTGCAGAGATAGGATCTCTCGCCTTTGCCTTTCTGTCCTGCCGGGCATAGCCAAAATAAGGGATCACTGCAGTGATTCTGCCGGCGGATGCCCTTCTGAGCGCGTCTGTGAGGATTAAAAGTTCCATCAGGTTATCATTTACCGGTGTGCAGGTGGATTGAATGATAAATGTATCTGATCCACGGACAACCTCGTTGATGGTGATGGCGATTTCACCATCACTAAAACGGCCAACTGTGGAAGCACCCAATGGCAAACCGATTTTCGCGGCAATTTCCTCCGCCAGGTCTCTGTTGGAATTCCCCGCGAATATTTTAATGTCCTTTCCATGCAAGTTCATGATCGTATAACCTCCATAAAAATCCTACACAATAAACAACAGCCTTAAACATTCTCTCATGTTTCGATTTGTTTTTCAACAGACAAATTCAATGAAAATGTTATGTCTTCGGAGCGGCCTTTTGAGGTTATTGCCTTTAGAAGCGCTGATTTTACTACTTTTCATCCAATATGTCAAAACCCGGGAAAACAAAGCTTTCTGCGTGACTGTGTATACATTGTACAGCGTACACTCCTTCACAAAAGAAATCGCATGCAAAAAAGGCACAACCAGATTGTGCCTCATCAGATAAAACCGAAAAAAGAACATATAAAAAAAATGAAGGCACGTCAACAAGTGTGAGTGCCTGCGAGTTTTATGGATCATTCATCTTCTGTAATAGAGCCTGCCGTGACACCTGTTTCTTCTTCTACCAGCATAGTCTGGTACCTTTCAAGAATTGAAGACTGAATACTGGAACGAGCATCAGAGTGAATTGGGTGTGCAATATCCCTGAATTCACCACTGGGTGTTTTTCTGCTTGGCATCGCAATGAATAGCCCACTTTGACTTTCAATGATTTTGATGTCGTGAACTACGAATTCATTGTCGAATGTCACTGAAACAACGGCTTTCATTTTTCCTTCAGATTCAATCCTCCTGATGCGGATGTCTGTAATCTCCATCTCTGTACCACCTTCCGTATCCTAATGTTGTTGTTGAGTGCTGGACAATTTGCATAATGTTTGCAGCATCGTATCCAGATTTTCCGTTATAGGGTATTATTCGC
>LSQX01334236.1_pt1 | contig 13861 bp, 10 predicted proteins | sample 654561 | NCBI WGS metagenome assembly LSQX01 (sample SAMN04489861, study PRJNA283612) | anaerobic digester metagenome | isolation source: 4 biogas reactors fed with cattle manure at either 37C or 55C with and... | place: Denmark: Kongens Lyngby | collected 2014 | reverse complement strand
GCCATTTTTGTCTACAGTCTGAGACGGGCTTGCCGCCCGTCTCACTTTGTTTTTGGCTTAAACGTCTATGGCAAGATTGTGCAGCAGGTTCCTGAACTTTTCAGCAACCCATTCCTTATCCCTGTTGATAGGAGGGATGGAATGCCAATATGTCTCGAAGTGAACATGGTAAGCATTAACAACATTTTGTTCCCGGCTAAGGATGGTGAACGGCTCACTCTTGCCCGGCAGCAAAGAGTTTGCCATGATAATGGCGTTTTCTTTGGTATAGAGGCAGATTTCCGCAGGTTCTGCCACAGGCGGGTTGCTTACCAGTGCTATTTCAAAGTTGGGGTATGTCGTCAGTAAATGCAGCAAGTGCAAGATGCTCTGGCGGAAAGAATTGCGGTAAAGCCTTGTTAGTGCTGCTGATTCCTGGCGTAAAAAATCAGGGCGATATACTATTTCAAACAAGCCAAGAGTGAGGATGACACGGCATTTATGTTCTTGCAGGCTCCGGCAAAACAGCTGCTGTATTTTTTTAAACTGCCGGGAATATTGCAGGATGGAATGTGACAATAAATTGTTAAAGCATAAAATTTCAAATAAGGATGCTTCGGGCAGAGTACAGAACATGGGGGCCGTTGTAAACCAGTAACTGTTTCAAGGCTTTTGTAGCGATTCTGTAAGGGCGTGCAGCAAAGAACCACGTTCTCTTTCCCGGTAATGGCGGTAAATCAAACTGCAGCTTGCCAGCAGCGCTGAATATAGCAGCTCTCCTTCCCTGACAGTGACAGGATCTGTAAACAAGTAAGTATAGATGTCTTTGCCTGAATTAGGCGAGGTAATACTATAGAGTGCAGCTTTTTCTTTTATTACCATGACAGTAAATTGGAATAAGGAGTCTGTATACGTTGAGAAACAATAAGAGTACATATTTCCTGTCAGTTCCATGGGAAGCCATTCCAGCAGGATATTGAGCAATGACCGGGTTTCACGATCCAGCGAATGGATGAGGCTGATTTTGCTCCCCTGCCGCAGGATTTTTAAATAGTTTTGTTTCCACTTTTCATAAAACAGTTTGTCTTCTATATGCCAGGGTACCCGCGGGCTTTCGCTGTAAAGCAAAATATCCTGACCGGCAGGCAGTGAAAGAGCTATTTCCATAAAGCGCTGTGACGCGTTTCTTCTGCCTTTGTTCCCTTTAAAAATCTGACAGGTATAAACTCCGCTTTCGCCGCCAGTGGCCGGCTTTTCCCTGTGCCCGTCATATCCGTTCTGCTCAAGGAGCCAAAGCTTCAGCAGCCGGGTTTTTGTCTCCGCAGTATTTTTTTGCAGGTCAGCGCCCGGAAAAGCCTTGTGCAGCAAATCACTGACAATATTCAGTTTCAGCTCTGAATCCAGGGTAACAAAATAGGCGGCAATGTTGTCCGCATGGCAGGACTTGGGGTTTAATACTCTTGTTTTATTGCGCCATTTGCTGACTAAAGAGTGGTCCACATGGACCGCAGCGGCCAGTTCTTTTGCGGTGATGCCAAAAATATCCATCAGGTAAGAGAGTCGCGATTTATGTTTTTGCAACATTTTTGTTCACTCCCAGAAATGGCTTGTACTATTATTCTCCCCGCCTGTCCATCTTTTGTCAAATGCTTTTACTGGACAATTCTGCCGGGCTGTGGCTAAGGCAAAAGCAAAAATGTATAATCAAATTACACAATTCGGAATAATCACTCTATGATGTCGGATTTTTTTAAGGAGGCAGGCAAAATGGCAAATTTGCGGGTTGACAAATGTCTTTACAAAGCTTTGGGGTTAAGTGACCGCGAAGTAAACCTCCCCCGTTTTATTGTGGTTAATTCCTGGAGCGAGGTTTCACCCGGTCATTTTCACCTGGATAAAGTGGCCAGGGCTGTCAAAAACGGGATTTATGCTGCCGGCGGGGTGCCGCTGGAACTCAATGTGCCCGGACTGTGTTCCGCTTTTTCCAAAAGCCATGAAAACGGTATTCGCTACGATTTGCCACAACGTGATGTTATTGCTTCTACCATTGAAACAGCGGTTGAATCTGCTGCCAGGGAAGCAGAGGGCATTGTTTTAATCGGGACTTGCGACAAGCTTGTCCCGGCCATGATTATGGCTGCTATCCGTCTGGATATGCCTGCAATTTTTGTGCCGGGCGGGCCCATGCTGAAAGGGACATATGAGGGAGAGCTTGTCTGTATGGGAGCCATGTCGCGCATCCTGGATGCCCGCCTGCTTAACGGTGAGATTACACAGGAAGAATACGACCGGGAATTTCCCAAGCTGGAGCATGCCGAAGGTTACTCTGTGGGCGCCTGTTCCGAGATGGTTACCGGCAACAGTATGCAGGTGATAGCAGAAGCTCTGGGCATGACCCTGCCTTATGCCGCCACAGCCCCCGCCCCGTTAGCAGAGCGCCTGCGGATAGCCAGCGAATCCGGTTATCAGATTGTGCAGCTGGCAAAGCAGGGGATAAAACCGTCAGACATTATTACCAAAGCTGCTTTGCGTAACGCAGTTATTGTAGACAATGCCGTCGGCGGCGGCACAAATGCCATTGTGCACGTCCAGGCATTCGCCTGGGAAGCGCAAATTGATTTTACTTTAAAAGACTGGGAGGAAGTGGAACAGAATGTGCCGGTCCTCTGCCATATGGCACCGTCAGGCCCGTTTTCCGTCTGTGACCTGCATGATGACGGCGGCATCCCGGCACTGATGCATGTACTGCAGGACAAGTTGGACTTAAATTGCCTGACAGTGACAGGAAAAACAGTGGGGGAAAACATTGCGGGCTGTGAACCGGTTACCGGGACAGTAATCAAAAGCCTGGACAACCCGGTTTATGAACAGGGAGCAATTAAAATCCTCTGGGGAAATCTGGCGCCCCGGGGTGCTGCCGTCAGGCATTCCATTATCAAAGACCGCTCCACGCTGAACAGAGTCTGGAATGCAAAAGTTTATAATTCACAACGGGAAGCTGTTGCCGCAGTAAACAATAATGAAATTACTTCCGGGGATGTTGTGGTGGTCCGGTATGAGGGCCCCCGAGGGACCCCCGGTATGAATGAAATTGTCGGTGTGGTGTTTGCCCTGAACAATAAAAGGCTGCTGGATGTGGCAGTAATTACTGACGGCCGCTTTTCCGGCCTGACACGGCACAATCTGGCTGTTGCCAATATCTGCCCGGAAGCGGCGGTGGGAGGACCGCTGGCGGTTGTGGAAAACGGGGACAAAATTAAAATTGATGTGACTGGCGGCACCATAGATTTGCTCATCAGCGAGGAAGAAATGGAGAAAAGGCTGGCCGCATGGAAGCCTATAGAGCCAAAAGTCAAAAAAGGCGTGGCCGTTCTGTATGCAAAAATGGCGGAACAGGCCGATAAGGGGGCGGTTTGGAATTTAAGAATTGAGTAAACAGTTTCACACACAAAAAAACAAGGGGGTAGTGATAATGGTAGCATATCGGCGGTGGGCTTTACTTGCTGTACTCCTGGTGATACTGCTGGCGGCAACATCATGCGGGCCAAAAAACAGCCCGGGCGGCAACAACAACAATAATGAACCTGCGGGCAATGACGGCGGGCCACAATATGGCGGTTATTTGAAAATTATTGAAAATGCGGAAGGAGCACAGCCGATCGGGGTTCCCTGGGAAGTTGACACCATTGACAGTAAACTGCAGCACCCTGCTCTGGAAAGTATGGCCCGTGAAGATGCCAACGGGGAACTTCACCCGGTGTTGGCCACTGAGTGGGAAGTGGACAAAGAAGCAAATACCATGACCTTCAAACTGAGAAAAGGCGTGAAATTTCACGACGGCACAGACTTCAACGCTCATGCAGTAGCCTTTGTTATACAGCAACAGATTGATTCAGGTCGCCTGGTTGGTTTAAGGAAAGATGGCCCCATTGAAATTGTTGATGACTACACCATACGTTTTCATATTGAGGAATTTCGGAACAACCATTTAAATAACATTGCCAGTTATAAAATTATCTCGCCTACAGCCTTTGAGAAAAACGGGATTGAATGGGCAAGGGCCAATCCCGTCGGCACCGGGCCGTTCAAATTTGTCAGCATGGCCCGCGGGGAGTCAATAAAATTTGAAAGATTTGACGATCACTGGCGCGAGGGCAAGCCTTACCTCGACGGGGTCGAATTCCTGCTGATCCGGGATGAAATCACCCAGCAGGCTGCCATGAGGGCAACGGGTGACGAACAGGTGCATGTTTTGTCTTCATTTTCCGCTGAACAGGCAAGCCAGTTTGAGGCGGAAGGCTTTACTGTCCTAAAACAGGCAGTGGGACCGATCTCGCTGATTCCCGACAGTAAGAACCCCCACTCCCCGCTTTCCAATCAGAAAGTGCGGGAAGCCATCTGGTATGCCATTGACAGGGAAGGAGTCTGCGCCGCCAGGGGCTTCGGGCTGTGGACACCTGCGTATCAGATGCCCAACGTGGGCGGGCTCTCCTATGCGGAAGATGTACCGGACCGCAAGTTTGACCTGGAAAAAGCCAAACAGCTGATGATTGAAGCAGGTTATCCGGACGGCTTTGATACTAAAATAATTGTCATGCCCGGCCTCGTGGACCGGGACGCCATGGTGGCTGTCCAGAGCATGCTGGCCAAAATCGGCATTAATGTGGAACTGGAATTTCCCGACAGCGGCGGATATGCAAATTATCGTTTTAACGGCTGGGAAAACGGCATGCTGGCACAGCATACACGGTCCCTGGCTCTGTTCAATAACACATACCAGATTTATTTCCGGGAAGACACAGCCGTCCATTTCGTGAGCATGGCACGGCCGAAAGGCTTCCAGCAAATGATAGAAGAATCACTCAAAACCCCTTACCAGGAGCCGGAGAGAGGAAAAGCAATGACGCGTGCCTTATTGAACGAGTTTTCCACCATTCCCATTTACTATGTCTATGAAACATATATCACGCACCCGTCTGTGCATGATTTCGGTTTTGGCACATGGGCATCCGGGGTTATCTGGACGCCGGAAACCGTGTGGATGGAGCAGAAGTAATTTTGTGAGCTGACAGTGGGGGGTAATTGGTATGATGCTGATTACCCCCTTATAAAAAGGAGAGGCTCTTATGACCACATATATTCTGCGCAGAATAGTCCAGTCATTTGTGGTAGTGATTTTCGTTACAGTAATGGTCTTTCTGGTTATGCGCCTGCTGCCCGGGGATCCGGTCCTCATGCTGGTTACATCCGGTGAGTTGCAGGAGTTTACCCAGGAGCAGATTGATGCCCTCAGGGAAGAGCTTGGTTTAACCAACCCGCTATATATCCAGTATGTTGACTGGCTCCGCAAAGCCGTCTCAGGTGATCTGGGGAAATCACTGTTGCACCGTTACGACATTGCGGAAGAAATTAAAAGGAGACTGCCTGTCAGCCTTCATTTGGGAGCGTTCTCTTTTATTATTGGCATTACGGTAGGTTCACTGCTGGGAGCGATAAGTGCTTTAAGGCGCGGCAAATGGGTGGATATGCTTGTTACCGTTGCGGCAAATATCGGCATTACTGCGCCACCGTTCTGGCTGGGGATTTTACTGATTTATATTCTGGGGCTCTATCTGGGGTGGCTGCCTATCTATGGCTATACTTCACCTTTTGTTGACTTCGGGAAAAGTATGCTGCAATCAATCATGCCCATTTTCTGCATGTCTCTCTTTCCCATTGCTTCGACAGCCCGGCTGATGCGTTCCAGTGTCATAGAGGTAATACAGCAGGATTATATCCGCACGGCATGGTCAAAAGGCCTGAATGAAAAAATCATTGTCATCCGGCATGTGTTGAAAAATGCCTTAATGCCTGTTGTTACCATGCAGGGGACGGTACTGCGCAATATTATCGGCGGGTCTGTTGTGATTGAAACTGTTTTTTTCGTGCCGGGCATGGGATTGCTGTTAACGAACAGTATCCTTGCCCACGATTACACTGTTGTCCAGGGGATTATATTAATTCTTGCCCTGGCTGTCGTCTTTTCCAATCTTGTTATTGATATTATCTATGGCTGGTTGGATCCCAGAATACAGTACGAATAGGGGGGAACCTTTTGACACAGCCGGTAATTCCACAAACTGAAGAAATGCCAGCAGAAGTATATATCCAGGAAGCCCTGCCGCGCGTCAATGAATTTCGCCGCTTTGTCCGTGTTTTCTTCAGCAGGGGAGTAGTCAGGTTCGGTGCAGCCGTTATTGTCCTGCTGGTCTTAACGGCAATCCTGGCGCCTGTCATTGCTCCTTATGACCCTTATGAACAAAATGTAACCAATATTCTGCAGCCTGTCAGCCGGGAACACCTCCTGGGCACGGATTCTCTGGGCAGAGATACATTCAGCCGCATCATTTACGGAACAAGATATGCACTGCTGGTCGGCGTGGTAACGGTGTTGATTGCCGCTTTTATCGGCTCTTTCTTTGGCATTATTGCCGGGTATATGGGAGGGTGGACCCAGACAATCATCATGCGCCTGACAGATTCCGTCATGGCCTTTCCGCCTATCCTGCTGGCATTAATTCTGGCCGCCATCATGGGATCGGGCATAAAAGGAGTCATGATCGCCATTACATTTGCCCTGGTACCCGGCTATGTCAGGCTGATGTGCGGCCAGGTTCTTTCTGCAAAAGAGAATGAGTATGTGATGGCCGCCGATGCAATCGGCGTCAGCCATTTTCAGATCATGTTCAGGCATATCCTGCCAAATTGCCTTTCCCCCTTGATTGTCCAGATTACAATGGTGATGGGCATAGCCATTCTGACTGAAGCAACTTTAAGTTTTCTCGGGGTAGGCATAATGCCGCCGGCTGCTGCCTGGGGCGCAATGGTACACGATGGATACCGTTATCTGATCAGGCGCCCGATCCTTTCCCTGGCGCCGGGGGTTGCAATTATGGTCGTGGTATTTGCCTTTAATATGGTTGGCGACGGACTGCGCGATGCTCTGGACCCGAGACTGAGAGGGACGCTGTAGGATCCGGCAGAGTGAGTGGTAGTGAGGCAGGGGAGGAAAAGGCATGACTATGCTGTTAAAAGTAGAGGATTTAAAGACAGAGTTTAAAACGGAGCGTGGTATTGTCAAAGCTGTTGACGGCGTGTCTTACGACGTCAATGAAGGTGAAATAATCGGTTTGGTCGGTGAAAGCGGCTGCGGCAAATCTGTCAGCCAGCTGTCCCTCTTAAGGCTCATTCCCATACCGCCCGGAAGAATAGTTGACGGCAGGGCTTTTTTTGAAGGTGAAGATTTATTATGCATGAAAGATGAAAAAATCAGGTCTGTCCGCGGCAGAAAAATTGCCATGATTTTTCAGGAGCCCATGACATCTCTGAATCCTGCTTTGACAATCTGCCGGCAAATGACGGAAATGCTGGAACTGCACCTGAAAATGGATCTGAAAACGGCCAAAGAGAGAAGTATTGAACTGCTGGAGAAGGTGGGCATCCCGGATGCCAAAAGAAGGATTTATGATTACCCGCACCAGTTCAGCGGCGGCATGCGCCAGCGGGTCATGGTGGCCATGGCAATTTCCTGCAACCCCAAGCTGATTATTGCGGATGAACCGACCACGGCGCTTGATGCCACCATACAGGCCCAGCTTTTGGAATTAATCAATCAGATGGTGCAGCAGTCACATACCGCCATGGTTCTGGTAACACATAACCTGGGGGTTGTTGCCAGATACGCGCAAAGGATTAATGTCATGTATGCAGGAAGGATTGTGGAAGCAGGGACAGTTGATGAAATCTGGGAGCAGCCCGCCCATCCCTATACGATCGGTTTGCTCCAGTCGGTACCAAAACTGGGGGCGCAAGCAGGGAAAAAACTGGTCCCCATCCAGGGCCTCCCCCCCAATCTCATTAACCTGCCGCCCACCTGCCCGTTTTTGCCCCGCTGCCGTTATAAATCCCGGGAATGTTATCGCGAGCCCTGGGGCGAATTAAGGCATCTTGGCGGTCGGCATTACGTCCGCTGTCATCTGGACATAAGAGGTGAGTTATAATGGCGATTCCTGCAGGCAGCCCTGTTTTGGAAGTCCAGGAGATGAAAAAATACTTCCCCGTAACCAGGGGCTTGTTACGGCGTAAAATTGCTGATGTCAAAGCTGTTGACGGAGTCAGTTTCGTCATAAAAAAAGGGGAAACTCTTGGTTTGGTCGGTGAAAGCGGCTGCGGCAAAACGACAATCGGCCGTTGCCTGCAGCTTCTTTACCCCATAACCAGCGGCAAAGTTTTTTTTGAGGGAGAAGATATTACAGAACTCCCTCGGCACAAAGTTAAGTCGGTTAAGCGCAGGATCTCAACAATCTTCCAGGATCCATACGGCTCCCTGAACCCGCGGATGAATGCGGCGCAAATTGTTGGTGAACCGCTAAGGGTGCATGAGCTTGTGAGCAGCAAGGCTGAACTGGAAGAAAAGGTGGAGGAACTGTTTCGCATCACCGGCCTTGATCCGGGGATGACAGACCGCTACCCGCATGAGTTCAGCGGTGGGCAGCGCCAGAGGATAGCCATCGCCCGCGCCCTGGCCGGAGATCCGTCCCTTATCATCTGCGATGAACCGATTTCGGCCCTTGACGTCTCCATCCAGGCGCAAATAATCAATTTATTGCAGGAATTGCAGGAAACAAAGAAAACTCTTACCTATCTGTTTATTTCCCATGATTTGCTTGCTGTACAGCATATCAGCAAGCGTGTGGCTGTCATGTATCTGGGGCAGATTGTGGAAATTGCCGATTCCAGCGAACTGTATACCAATACACTGCACCCTTACAGCCAGGCGCTGCTGTCCGCAGTTCCGGTGCCTGATCCCAAACTGGACAGGAAAAGAAAACGGATCATTCTGGAAGGTGATGTGCCCAGCCCGCTTAATCCCCCGTCAGGGTGCCGTTTTCACCCGCGCTGCCCGCTGGCAAAAGCAGAATGCAGCCAGGTACAGCCCCAGCTCCGTTCTGTCAGTAACGGGCATGAAGTCGCCTGTCACCTGGTATAAAGGTCACAAGCCACCATGGCTTTACCGTAAATTCTCTTCAGGAAAGGAGCAGGTAATATGCAGAGCGCTTTACACCCCATTCTTGATCCCCGTGGCCGGCAGGAAAGGCCGCTCCTGCAGCTGGCGCCAAGAGTAACGTTGGAGGAATTAAGGAAAGGCAAAATTCTTTTTTATGACAACACGAAACTGGGTTTTTGCAATTATATGGAAGTGTTTGTGCGCATCAAGGAACGTTTGCGGGAAATGGGTATAACCAACTTTGTGGATTACCGTGAGACTGTGCGCGGGAAAGATACACAGAAACTGGAAGAGTATGCCGCCATGCTGGCGCAGGAAAAACCGGTTGCCGCCATTGTTGCCCTTGGTGATATGGGGACATCACCGGCAACATGCATCCTGACCATTGCGCTGGAGAAACTTGGCATCCCCAGTGTTTATATCACTGCGCCTCCGGGCGGTGAACTGGTTGAAGGGGTTGCCTTTTATCGTGCCGGGCAGCTTTGTTTATGTAAAATTGACATTTACCAGGCCAGTACGAAGGAAGAAATCAGGGAACAGATAGACCTGAAGTGGGATTATATAATTGACTCGCTGACGGCACAGGGCGATAAACTGCGGGAAGTGGCGCAGATAGATTTTAAGCTTGATGCCGTCCCGCCGGCTGCAGACGGGCTGCTGCCCATTACTGACACGATTGAAGTCCGGGAAGACAAACTATATGAGCCGGGCTGCTATATGGAAGAAATAATGGAATATTTGGATCGCGAGCATATTGGTGACGGGCTGCCTGTTATCCCGCCAACCCAGTCGCGCTATGAAAGAATGCTTACTTATTGTCCCTTTGACCCGGACATGGTTTTATGGCATGAAATCGGCCCCTCGGGGAAAGACGTGACAGTCAGGGATGTGGCTGTTGCCGCAGTCATGGCGGGCTGCAAGCCGCAGGTTATGCCCATCCTGATCGCTGCTTTTAAAGCCATGGCCCATAAAAATTATAATTTGCTGCAATCGGTCACCACTTCGCATCCGGGAGGCAACCTGGTTCTTGTCAGCGGCCCCCTGGCCCAGGAAATAGGGCTTTCGGGGAAAGCAGGCTGTATGGGGCCCGGCCATCCGGTGAATGCTACGCTGGGCCGTGCCGTCAACCTGGTAATTATGAATGTGTGTCGCTCGGTTCCCGGCTTTTGTGACCTCGACTGCCTGGCTTCCCAGGCGGAGTTTACCTACTGTTTTGCGGAAGAACCGGAACTGGCACAGTGGGAAATGATCAATGAGGAGCGTTATGATGCTGAAACCACAACCGTCTATGTGCTGAAAGCAGAGCCACAGCATGATATTATTGATTTTCTCAGTTTAAACGGCCATGACCTGCTGGACACAATTACTGCCTGCTGTACCACACTGGGTTCAAATAACGCTTATGTGCCGGGCCCCCTGGTAGTGGCTCTGACGCCTGACCATGGCAAGATGTTAAAAAACGCCGGTTATGCAAAGGACATGATCCGGGAACATATTCATTTGCGCGCAGTCCACGAGGTTCCCATGGTGAGAAACAGGGGCCTTGTACCTGTAAGGCCGCCCGAATTTGAACATAAGCACCCCATGCCGGTCACCAGGTCGCCCAAAGACGTGGAAATTGTGGTTGTCGGGAACAGAGGAGGGCACTCCGGAGTCATACTGCCGTGGGCGCTCCACAGTGAAGCGATCGTGGAACCGGTCAGGCTTCCGGACGGGCGAATTGCCCGGTCAGTGGAAGAATTTAAGAAATAAAGAAAACAGGGAGGAACAGGAATGGAAAAGTACGGAGATTATGATGTGGTGGTTGTCGGCGGCGGTACATCCGGCGTAGCCGCGGCCATATCGGCTGCCAGGGCAGGGGCGAAAACAATCCTGATTGAACGCCTGGGAATCCTGGGCGGGCAAATGAATGTTTCCGGGCCTCCCGGATTTGCCTATGCGTATATGTTTAATCCCCGCAAAGAGCAAATTATCGGCGGTATCATGGAAGAGACCCATAACAGGCTGCTCAAGGCAGGCCATGCCCTCCCGCACACTACACCCGATTTCAGGGTAGGATATTCCTTTTCCCTGGTCGACCCGGACTATTGGGGACTGCTGATCTTTGAGATGATGACTGAAAATGATGTGGAACTGTTGCTCTATTCGCTGGCAGTTGATGTGGTAAAAGAAGGAAATGCAGTTACCGGAGTCATTGTGGAAAACCCGTCGGGCCGCCAGGTTGTATGTGGCAAAGTAATCATTGACTGTACAGGGGAGGGGCATATTGCCGCCCGGGCAGGCGCTCCCTACGAACAGGTGCCCAAAGACCAGCTGGAGCCCCATACAGTTGCCTTTACCGTGGACGGTGTTGACTGGGATAAAGTATTAAAATACATTAAAGAGAATTATTATGATTTCAACCCCATGATCAATTCATACCTGGGATGGACACCGGAACAAGTAAAGGAAAGGATCATGCAGGTCACGGATGTGAGGGAAATCAGCAACTTTATGGGCTTTTATTCCATACGGGACCGTGCGCTGGCAGCAGGGGAGTGGCATCCCTATGCCGGGGTCGGGTTTTTCATCATGCCCCGGGACAATGGCGTAATCCAGGCCCATTTTCAGCATTCATCGCAGGTAGACAACTGTGACCCCACAGATGTCCGTGATCTTACCCGGGTGGAAATTGAATGCCGGAAACAGGTCCAGATGGCACTGAAATTCATTAAAAAATACATGCCCGGTTTTGAAAATTCATACCTGACCAGGATGTGCACAGAGGCCAGGATCAGGGAAAGCAGGCGCATTATGGGGGATTATGTCCTGACGAGGGAAGATGTGGCCCAGGCAAGGAAATTCAAAGATGTGATCGGCAAGAGCTCTTTTTCCTCCGGGGCAAAACATGTGGCGACGACGGATACTATTGACGGTTCCAGGGCAGTCTCTCCCAAAGACGGCGGTTCTGTTGACATTCCCTACAGGTGCCTCGTTCCCAGGGTAATTGAAAACATGATTGTGGCCGGCAAAGCGATTTCTACCGACCGTGATTCTTACTGCAGGTTTTTGCAGATTACCATGGTTACCGGGCAGGCAGCCGGTGTTGCAGCAGCAGTCTGTGCCAGGCGCAACCTGACGCCAAGGCAGCTGGAAGAAGATGTTTCGGAACTGCAGAAAATCCTGCTTGAACAGGGTGTAATCCTGTACGGTACACATTAAGCGGCGGTAAAGAAGAACTGCCCGGCTGCCTGCCTGGCAGTTCTTCCAGGCCTGTCTTTAAACCGGCCCCTGATTATTCTGCCTGATTTATGCGGTGCCTGATGTAAGCTTTTATTGCTTCCCGGTCTTTTTGCTCCGGCGGAATTTCTGACCAGACTCTCTCCAGGTGAGTATAGTAAGCTTTGACCACACTGGGTTCCTGGCTGAGGAGGGTGGCAGGCTCCGTTTTCCCGGACAGGAGGGAACTGATTGCAGTTACTGTATTTTCTTTGACCAACATGGTAATGCCCTCCAGCCAGGGAGCCGGTTCTGCCGGAGAGGTGGCAATCTCCAGATTGGGGTAGCGGTCTAAGAGGGAAAGCAGGTGACGTAAATATTCCACCTTCTTGTGTGCTGCAGAACCCGGACTGTCTGCCATGAAAAACTTATCCCGTTCCCGTGCAGGGATAATAATCCGGCAGCGGTTATTTTTCAGCGACTGGTAAAAGCTTTTTTGCAAGCGGTGGTATTGTTCCGTCTCCTGCAGTTGTCCCGGAGCGAAACCGAAGGCGGCCGGGAAACCCGGGTCTGCCATCACAAATGGCAGGGGAGTATACCAGTAGCAGTTTTCCGGCAATTCCGCCAGCGGGATTAGTGTTTCTAGCAGGACAGAACTCTTCTCTGCGGGGAATTTGTGATACAGGGTAAGGCATTGGGAAAGCAGGGAACGCAGTACCAGTTCTGCCTGTCCCACAGTGATGGGGTCAGTAAAAAAGTAGGAACACTCGGGGACAGCCAGTTCTTCATGGGAGATGGCAACAACGCAAGCCCTGCCCTTAACCACCAGAATTGTCGGTTTTATCCTGATATTGGTGTATTTGGGGCAGTAATAAGATACCAGGTCGCCGTAGAGTTCCATGGGCAGCCATTCCAGGAGGACATTAATCAACGAGTTTAACTCCCTGTCAATTGAATGGATCAGTTTGACGGAATGGCCCCTTCTTTGCAGCTCTAACTGGCTTTTTTTCCAGTTGCCGTAAAAATTCATGTCTTCAACATGCCAGCTGGCCTGTGCAGTCTGACTGTATAGCAGGAGCTCCTGTCCCGGCGGAAGGGATAAGGCCAGGTTAAGGAAGCGCCGGGAGGCCTGCCTGCGACCTTCGGCACCATGCATTACATCAAACTGCACTGTGTAGCTGCCGCGTTTCTGCATGGTTTGCCAGTAATTTTCACTGTTTTTTTCCGTAAAATTACCCAGCAGCCACTTTTTTAGCAGTGCTTTTTTGATTTTTGCCGGCTGCTGTGTAAAACCGGGGTAATATTCACCGATGATAGCTGGCAGGATTGGCGGGCGGTTCTGTGCATCCAGCTGCATGAAATAAGCAGCCATCTGTTCCAGGTAGTGCGAACGGGGAGACAAAACACGCTTATTGTTTCTCCATTTGCTTACCAGTGAACGGTCCACATGCAGCACTTCTGCCAAAACTTTGGCAGAGAGATTTAAGCGGGCCATCAGATAGGCTAGCCGGGAAGGGTATTCCTTGTCCATCTGACCTTTCACCTCAAAATAGCACGTATATGCTTTATTATCCGTCCATTGTCTCTTTTTTGTCAAACGCCGGTCGTGACCGGGATTGTGTCAACCTACTGTAGGGA
>LSQX01134778.1_pt1 | contig 13861 bp, 15 predicted proteins | sample 654561 | NCBI WGS metagenome assembly LSQX01 (sample SAMN04489861, study PRJNA283612) | anaerobic digester metagenome | isolation source: 4 biogas reactors fed with cattle manure at either 37C or 55C with and... | place: Denmark: Kongens Lyngby | collected 2014 | reverse complement strand
ACCATGAGGACCGACGCCACTTGTGAAGTCCGTAGACCCGTGTCTCCAATATAAAGGGAATCTGTCCGCAACGACTCAATAAAAAACCTTGCAATTCCATACAAAACGAGGTATGCCGAGGTGACCGAAAACGCGATTTTTGATTTTTTTCTGATAACAAGAAGCAAACCCAAAATTGTAAAATTTGCTATCGACTCATACAAAAATGTAGGATGAACCGGAAGATTCGGATCAAGTTCAGGATGATAATAAGCTAAATAATCAGATGTTTTCTCACTAATCATGCCCCAAGGCAATTTCGTATTTGTACCAAATGCCTCTTGATTGAAAAAATTGCCCCATCGACCTACGGCCTGTCCCAATGGAATGTAGGCAATCAGATAATCAAAAACATAGTTAATCGGAAGCTTTTTGACTTTTGTGACAATATATCCGACCAAAATCGCTGCAAGAACACCACCGATAACAGCCAACCCGCCGTCATGAACGCGAACGATTCTTATGGGATCTTCTTTATAGTAAGACCACTCCGAAAAAACATAGTACAACCGCGCACCGACGAGCGCTGCCGGGAAACAGAATATAACATAATCAATCACATGGTCCGATGAAAAGGAATACCTCTTTGCTTGCTTCATTGCCATAATCGCACAAGCGCAAAGACCAATAGCAATAATGATGCCGTACCAATACACAGTAAACGGTCCGATTTCAAAAGCAATACTATTAACTCGAATCCCTTCTATGCCAAGTCCCGGAAAATCGACCTCAGTTATTGTATTTAGCGATGCAATCATATTCATAACTCCAATAATCATTTATTCAATACGAATTTTTGCTTATCATAACACATCAACCAAGCGATTGAGAATGGAATCACTTGATGCCATGATAATCCGATGCCACCTTCAAGTCTGCCATGACCTGTTTCTTCAAATGCTCTATGTCCGAAAAAAGAATTTCATCGCGCAGTTTTTCAAGCAAAAAAACCGATATTTCTTGACCGTACAGATCCAAATTCGCATTTAGTATAACAGTCTCAATGGTTGCATGTGTATTCTGACCGTCAACAGTCGGGCGAACGCCAATATTCGTCACCGCCGGGAAGCGCTCGTTTTCGAAGCTTAATTCAGATACATAGACTCCCATTTGCGGCAGTAATCGTACCGCAGAAGGAATAATGTTCGCTGTAGGGAATCCCAAGGTTCTTCCCAATTGCTTGCCTCTCACTACAATTCCGGAATAAGCGATTGGACGGCCCATCAAAATAGCAACTGTCTTCACATCGCCAATGTCCAGCGCTTCTCTGATCCATGAACTTGAAATAACGCGATCTTGGTATAGAACCGGGTCTACAGAAATGACACGAACGTGGTTCTTCTCGCCCCAAGATCTTAACATGGCAACATCACCAACGCCGCCCGACCCGAATCGATAATCGTGTCCGACCACGACAGCCTTAGCGCCCAGTAAATCCATAACAATTAAGTTCAAATAATCGATTGCACTAATTTCTGAAAAGCGCTCCGAAAATGGAAATATCATTATTTCGGACACACCCATCTCTTCAATGGCGCTACAGCGCTCATCCGTTGTTGAGATGAGTCCCTGAAGCGCATTTGTCTTACGCTTTGAAATCGGAATCGACGAAAAGGTCTGCGCCGCCGGACACAAGTCAGACTCTTGTCCTTCACGCAGTAAAATCTCCATGATTTTGCGATGTCCCAAATGCACACCATCAAAATAACCCAGAGCAATAATCCGATTCTTAGTGCGCTCAAACCCCAAAGGTACCGATCCGCCAACAAAGTGCTTATCATCAAAAATATATCGAGTCACTGTGTGTAAAGCATCCTTTCAATTTTGAGTATACGCTCTTCTTCCGATACCCTCGGATAAACGACTGCGACCAATTTCCCTTCAGACATCGCTCGATATCGAGTCGATTCGTCATAACTAGGCCACGCGGATATTAATCGCTCCTCAAAGAGCTGCAGCGGAAGTTTTTTCCCTTGCCGAATTGCATTGGTCTCATCGACACCGACCTCAATTTGAGGTAAATGTTCAACACACAAAAGATCGCTGAGAAACGCCTTCGAAAATTGATCTTGTCTGGAAAGCTCTTCCAATTTATCCAGTGTCACAGCATCTTCAATTCGAAGAGCACCGCATGTCGTTCGCCTGAGTGAAGAAGCATAGGCACCATAGCCTGTAAACTCGCCCAACTCCTGGCAAATAGAGCGGATGTACGTTCCCTTCGAGCAGCGAACACGAAAAACGACAGAAAAGATTGGCTGAACTTCAATGGATAAAACTTCTGTTGAAAATATTGAGATCCTTCGCGGCTTAATATCCACCTCAAGGCCCTTTCGAGCGTATGAATATGCAGGTCGTCCGGAAATCTTTATCGCAGAATACTGTGGCGGTTGTTGAAGACGATCGCCAACCAAGTCATCGAAAAAGGATCGAATAGCCGAAAAATTATTATCCTGCATCACAACCATCTCGTCGTCTGTCGGCGTTCTGCCACCGTAAAAGGTGCCGGTCCGATCCTGCGTATCCGAAAATGCGCCAAATACTGTCTTACATTCATATGTTTTATCGTAATCATCCATATATCGAATCAAGCGTGTTGAACTGCCGACACAGATGGGCAACAAACCCGTCGCAAAGGGATCCAGAGTGCCGACATGGCCCACTTTTTTGACACCTGAAAAGCGCCTGACCAGACTATCCATACGAAAGGACGTGATTCCTTCCGGTTTGTCTGCCAAAATAAGTCCACTAAGTAATTGGTTCTCAACCATCAGCGGCTACTCCGAAAAAAAGGATACTGCTTGATGAATAATAGACTTACATACCTCATTCACTGAAGAATCTCTTACTGTAAAACCCGCTGCCCTATGATGTCCACCGCCGCCAAAAAACTCTGCAAATGCGGCCGAATCAAAAGGCTCTCTGCTTCTGATATTTACGCGTACTTCTCCGTCTTTAGACTCTCTAACTACGAATGAAACGACAACACCCTCAATGTCTCTCAGACTAGATACTAAACCGTCCGCAGAATAATCAGACGCATTTGTATCGCGAATCATCTCCTGCGTCACCGCTGTCATCGCCATTTTGCCATCATAAAACATTCTCGCTCCTGAAAGCGCTTTCGCAATCAAACGCATTCTTTCCACGCTCGTCAAGTCAAAAAGATGATAGGCATTGAGGTATAAATTCGCGCCGGCTTCCAAAAGATCCGCAGCTGCACGAAGTGTATCCGGTGTTGTATTCTGATACGAAAAACGTCCGGTATCCGATTGAATCCCAACCATAAGAAAATTTGCAATCTGCTCATCGAGAAGAGACTTATTAACGCGCGCTTCAATAATTCTAATGACCTGTAATATTAGTTCGGCAGTCGCAGCGGCTTTGGGAACCACTAATCTTGTGCCAACCGCCTCGCCGCTGGACACGTGATGATCAATGACCACTTTAACTGAAGCCACTTCATAAAGTGCTCCGGCTGAACCCATCCTTCCGGCTTCAGAACAATCAACCGCAACCGCAATGCATTGCTCCGAAGCCAAATTATCATGGTTCTCCGGAGAATAGATTCTATAAATATCTTCAGGAATGTCCATAAATGACAAACGCTCAGGAATGGGTTCTTCCAACATAACGCAAGAACACCTACCTGCTTTTCTCAGCACAGCGACCAAAGATAGCGCAGATCCAATGCAATCACCATCCAAACGAGCATGAGGATATACAAAAATAGTCTTACCTGATAAATCTGATGACAAGAGAACTTCTACAATTGCGTTGGCAACTTCACTCACGCGACTGATCCTCCCTTATCGTATCATCAATGAGTTTCATGAGGCGCATGCCTCTTTCGATTGAATCATCAATAACGAAATGAAGTTCAGGAGCTACTCTGAGATTAATTCTCTGGCTAGCCTCTCGACGAATGAAGCCGGATGCCTTGTTTATCGCATCCGTAAAATCTTTCTTGCCTTTTTCATCAGTCATAACTGATAAGTAGACAGTCGCATGTGATAAATCCGCAGACATTTTCACTTCTACGACCGATGTCATCACAGGAATTCTAGGATCTTTAATGTCGTTTCTCAATATATCGGCAATCATTTTTTGCATTTCATCACCGACTCGAGCTGCTCTGTCTCTTCGCATATCCAACCTCCCGAATCATTCACGAAAAATTGCGCAACAAGTATTATGTCAGCGCTTAATTTCGCGCATTTCGAAGGCTTCAATTACGTCACCTTCTCTTATATCGTTGTAACCTTCGATGGATATACCACACTCATATCCGGCGTTTACTTCCTTCACATCGTCCTTAAATCGTTTCAGCGACGCAAGCTTACCTTCGTGGACAACAATGCCGGCACGAACCACGCGAACCTCTGAGGAACGAAGAACCTTACCGTCAAGAACATAGGCGCCGCCAATGGTACCAACACTCGAGACTTTGAAAATTTGTCGAATCTCAATATGTCCGAGAATGGCTTCCTCGAATTTCGGTTTCAGAAGTCCCTTCATTGCTGCCTCAATATCTTCGATTGCATTATAAATAACGCGATAAAGCTTAATGTCAACAGCGGCCTCCTTGGCCATTTCGACGATCATCGTTGAAGGACGAACATTAAAACCGATAATTATCGCATTGGTTACATCAGCAAGTGTGACATCAGCTTCGGTAATCGCACCGACAGCACCATGAACGACCTTAACTCGAACTTCCTCGTTAGAAAGTTTTTCGAGAGACTGAATGACGGCCTCAACCGAGCCTTGAACGTCCGCCTTAACAATCAAGTTCAGATCATGAACCTCGCCGGCTGTCAATGACTGAGACAGCGTCTCTAGCGACATACGCGACGACTTTCTTAACTGATCCTCACGCTGTTTCATACGGCGCTTATCAGCCAATTGACGAGCAACTTTTTCATCCGTAACCGCGTAGAAAATTTCTCCTGCTTCCGGTACGTCCGACAAGCCCAAAATTTCAACAGGCATGGATGGCCCGGCCTTCTTTACCTCTGCACCCTTATCATCCGCCATAGCGCGAACACGTCCAACTGTAGAACCTGTGACGACAGTATCGCCACTTCTGAGCGTACCGCGTTGAACCAAAACAGTAGCGACCGGTCCGCGGTTCTTGTCCAGTCTAGCCTCAATAACCGTCCCCTTCGCTTGCTTATCGGGATCGGCCTTCAAATCCATGACGTCAGCAGTAAGAAGAACCATTTCGAGGAGGTCTTCAATACCTTCTCCGGTATGTGCCGAAACCGGAACCATAACCGTTGAGCCGCCCCAATCTTCAGGCAGAATGCCATGAACCGACAACTCTTGCTTAACTTTTTCAACGTTTGCGCCCGGACGATCAATCTTGTTGATTGCGACGACGATCTCCGTATTGGCGGCACGAGCATGATTAATGGCCTCAATAGTCTGAGGCATGACACCGTCATCTGCAGCGACAACCAAAATTGCGATATCGGTAACCTGTGCACCTCTGGCACGCATCGTTGTAAACGCTTCGTGGCCTGGCGTATCTAAGAACGTCATGCGCTTATCATTGAGACGAACTGTATACGCTCCAATTTGCTGAGTGATACCGCCCGCTTCGCCTTTGACTACGGAAGCAGAGCGAATACGATCCAAAAGAGATGTCTTTCCGTGATCGACGTGTCCCATGACAACAACAACCGGCGGACGCGGCTTTAGGTTCTCGTCCGTATCTGCCGTATCGTCGAAGAGGATATCCTCCTCAGTCACCACTAACAGTTTTTCTGTTGTGATGCCAAACTCGTCAGCAATCAGAGTGGCCGTGTCAAAGTCAATTTCTTGATTAAGGGTTGCGAGCATACCGAGCTTCATTAGTTTTTTGATAACCTCTGAAGAACGTTTCTGTATGCCTTCCGAAAAATCTTTAACAGTAATGCTCTCAGGCAACTGAACGTGTGTCAGAACTGCCTTGGGCTGCACTTGGGCGTGGCTATTATTGCCGCGTCTCCTCTGCCCCGAACGACGCCCCTTATGCGCTGCCGGGTAGGAGGCATCTAAAACGGTATCGTCGGATAAAATATCTGTAGCGTCTCGTCCAACAAAAGCGGACGTGACCGCGCGTTGATTACCGACGCGCTTGTCACCTTGAGTACTTGTCGGTCTGACCGTATCTTTCTTGAAATCTTTATTAACGTCTTTACGGCTCTTGTCAATTGCATCTCTTGCTGCAAAATTTGCCTTATCTTTGCTCTTTTCGAGCGTAATAGCATCATCCTCGTCCTTTGGGGCAGGTCTCGAGAAAGGAGAACGCCCCTGACCCGGACGATCCGAAACCGGCCTTTGACCGGGGCCACGTTGACCACCCGGAGCAAAAGAAGCGCCGCCGGGGCGAGGTCCGCCTTGACCATATGAATTACCGCCCGGACGTGGTCCGCCCTGGCCGTATGAATTACCGCCCGGTCGTGGTCCGCCCTGGCCGTATGAATTGCCGCCCGGACGTGGTCCGCCCTGGCCGTATGAATTGCCGCCCGGTCGCGGTCCGCCCGGACCGTATGAATTGCCGCCCGGACGTGGTCCGCGCGGACCGTATGAATTGCCGCCCGGACGTGGTCCGCCGCCCTGAGGACCGGAAGACGAAGGTCCGCGATCAGAATAACCCTGTCTCGGACGATTATCCGAACCGGGTACATAAGTCGAACGATCTGTGCGAACCGTGTTCGCACGGCTATTCGGTGTGACTGTTCTATTCTCCGGCGCCTTCGCTGATGCTTGAGGCGTCACCGGCTTCGGTTTCGGCTCACTGTCCATCTTTATTTCCTGGGTCAGCGTAGAAACTTCAGAATGATTGTCCGTTTTGGGAAGAACTTCTGCTTGAGTCACTTGTGCGGAGGCAGACACCTGTGACGCAGGTTTATCAGCCGGCTTCTCAACGGCCTTCTCGACAGAAGGCTTAGCAACAGAGGCCGTATCCGTCTCAATCTTCTCGATTGATGTCGTCTCATCAGCCTTGCTTTTTACTTCCGTCTCTTGCTTTGCGGCACGCGATTTCTTGTTTACGCGACCGACACGCAACGTCTTGGTACCGGAAATACCGCTTACAATGATTTCCGGTCCGGTGATATCCATGTCGGAATGTGTTACCGGCTCGGTTTTATCATTTTTACGATCGGTCGAATCCTTTTTTTCTGTCATGTATGCCTCCTCAAATTGTGTACACTTTTAATTTCAATTTACTCTGCCATGGTTCGGATTAACCGATCCAATTTATTCGCTATTTCTTTGCTAAAATTATCGTCTGTAACAGCAACGATGGCTTTAGGGCTTTTACCCAGTGCATCGCCAATGGCGTCTTTTTCAAAAAAACGGTATACCGGAACGTGCTCGTTGTTACAAAGAGATTCAATTTTCTTGGCCGTTCCCGGCGACGTATCCCTGGCAATAATAACAAGTTTTACCGTCTTCTGTCCAATCGACATCGAAACGCCATCGAATCCCGCAACTATCTTTCCGGCCTTTGCCGCTAAGCCTATAAAAGACAGAACTCGCTTCGGCGTCATCTCGGCCTCTACAGGTCGCTCTTTATTGTGTTTCGCAGTCATGTCTTTTCGCCGTTACCTCTGTTCTTCTGTAATCTCAATAGACTTCAAGCGATCCATTGTGTCCGCATCTACCTGTGTCTTCAAGCCTCTCTGCAACTGATTGGCCTTGAGCGCTTGAGCGATACATTTATCGTCTTTGCAAACATATGCTCCCCTGCCTGGCATTTTTCCGGACGGATCAATTTCGGTGCGTCCATCCGGCATCAGGACCACTCGGAGCAATTCGCTCTTGTCTTTGCGAGTCTTACAAGCCACGCACATCCTCTGAGGAACTTTTTTCAAGTTAACCACTCCTTTGTACAAGGCAGTCACCTAGTTGATTGCAGACTGCTTTGCAGATGTCACGATAAATCAGTCAACAGATTTATCTTCCGTGATCGGTTCAATATCATCCTCAGCGACCAATTCAATATCATTCTCTGCGACCAATTCAACATCATCCTCAGCAACTGTAAAATTCGAAATGAATTCATTCTGAAGAATTTCTTGGTATTGAGATTCACTCTTGATGTCAATCTTCCAACCCGTTAATCGGGCCGCAAGACGTACATTCTGACCGGCACGGCCAATAGCCAACGAATACTGATGATCCGGGACTACTACTTTGGCCGCCAAATCTCTTGATCCGTCTTCCTTTGTGTTTATCTCGGTGTCGACGCGAATGACTCTCGCAGGCAACAGAGCGTTGCTGATAAATATGGCAGGATCCTCGTCCCATTCGATGACATCGATCTTTTCTTGTCCGAGTTCATCCATGATGGCTTGAACTCGCGAACCTCTTTGTCCGACACATGCACCTAGAGGATCCACATCCTCATCACGGCTCATTACAGCAATTTTGCTTCTGGAGCCTGCCTCTCGAGCTACGGAGACGATTTCGACAATGCCATTGGCAATTTCCGGCACTTCTTGCTCAAAAAGTTTACGAACCAAATTCGGATGACTTCTAGAAACATACACCACCGGACGGCCATTATGTTCTTCAACCTTGAGGATCAAGAACTTCATGTGCTGATTGAAATTGTATTTTTCATCTTTTACCTGCTCTTGGCGGGTAAGCGTTGCCTCAGCTCTTCCGATATCAACAAATACGAACTTGCTGTCTTTTCTCTGAATGATTCCCGAAGCCAACTCACCGATGCGATCAGAGAACTCTTCTTGTATGCGAATATGCTCAGCACTTCTTAATTTTTGATTGATTGCGCTCTTGGCCGCGATTGCAGCAAGTCTGCCGAGAGACTCGACCGGAATAGTTAAGCCGATGGTATCTCCCTCTTCAAGCTCACTATCAATCATCTTTGCCTCTTCAAGCGAAATCTGAGTCTTGGGGTTATCAACAACAGCACAGATTTCACGTTCTTCGAAAACCTCCATCTCACCTGTCTCGCGATCGATTTCAGCATAGACGTTATCGTTTTGTCTGGCATCTGAAAATTCTCTCTTGAAAGCGGCAACGATGGCCTCTTCAATCGCTATGAAGAGTACCTCCTCATCGATACCTCTTTCTTTGGCCAGAAGCTTAATCGCGCCGATCAGCTCTTCATTCATGTTAAGATCTCCTCTCGATCAGTTATTGTTTATTGAACATAAAAATAATTACTTTAAAAACGAATACATCTTTTTGCAGTAGCGATTTCATCAATAGCGATACGTATGTCTTTACCTTTATAAGAAAAGTATACGTCGCCTTGTTCTACGCGCAATATAGTTCCTTCCATCTTCGCTAGGCCATCTGCAGGAGTCGTTAACTCTATCTCGACCTCTTCTCCTTCATATCTGGCAAAATCTGCCTCAGTGGTGAGCGGCCGATCCAATCCCGGAGAAGACACCTCGAAAAAATCCGGAGTTGTCGGAAGAGAATGATCGAAAATCGGATCTAGAGTCTTACTAATACGCTCGCAATCCTCAATGCCAATGCCGCCCTTTTTGTAAATATATATTCGCAAAAAGTATGATGGGCCTTCTTTCTTATACTCTGCATCCACCAAGTCATAGCCAAGCCCGGAAACCACCGGTTCGGCAAGATCAAAGGCTAATTGAGCAATCTTCGATCGGTTGGCCAATTTGCGTCTCTCCTTTTGCCTTTTACAAAAGAAAGAGCGGGCACAACCCACTCTCTCAAAAAATCCAATACTACAGTGGAATTTTAGCACGAATATGTGGTCTGTGCAATACTCATGACTTTGTCTTTATATAGATATAATATACGATTTTGTGGAAAAGCCGATTTATTTTTTTATTTATACGCAGATTTATACAAATGTCACAAACAGTTTGTAAAGAGATGCGTTTTTACTATTCAAATTATCCAGATTATAGGTTAGAATAAATTTAATCCCAAAGTTTTTGGGAAATACACATAAGGGAGATGTTGCCAATGATAAGAGTAATTGCAGGTGAAAAAGGGACCGGTAAGACTGCTCAACTTGTCGATGACATCAACGCACAAGCCATCACGGAGAACAACAACATTGTATGCATCGAGAGAGGAAACCGCCTTGACCGCCTTCTGAAGTATCAAGTTAGACTCGTAGATATGAACGAGTATCCGTGTAGCAGCTTTGACCAGCTGCTTAGTTTTATTAGTGGCATTTATTCCAAAGATTTTGATTTAACACATATTTACGTCGACAGTATTTTCAAGGTTGCGCAATCTGAGGAGATGAGCGATTTTGCAGCATTCCTTGATCAACTAGATACATTCCTCAAGGACAAGAGCATTCAGGTCACCATCATTTGCAGTAGTTCTGTCGAGTCTCTTGACGAAAGCATCCGCAGATTCACATGATTTTGTCATTTTTTATCAGGCGGCTTATTGTTTAATACGCCTTCTTTTAGAAGTGAACAATCACTTTCATTAGGTTTCTACGAGGGCATCTTCTTCTGAAGATGCCTTCTTTGTTCTATCTCCACAGCATTTCTTGCCAAACCTGTGCAAACCGCTTTTCTTTTCTGCGTCAAAGATATAAGATAAACATGTCTAAGTAACACAAATAAGGGGGTTGTATTATGTTCAAGGAATTTAAAGCGTTCGTAATGAAGGGTAATGTTATAGATTTGGCTGTTGCTGTCGTTATCGGTGCTGCATTCGGTAAAATTATCACAGCTATCGTAGACAACCTAATTATGCCGGTCATCGGCATACTTACTGCAGGCGTTGATTTTGCAGATATGAAGGTCGTTTTACAGCAGGCAGTATTAGATGGTGCAGGAGAAGTGGTTACACCCGAGATTGCAATAGGTCACGGTATCCTAATTAACGCACTCATCCAATTCCTTATCATTGCGTTTGTCATTTTCATCGTTGTTCGTTTCATCAACAGGGCAAAAGACAAGGCCGCTGCTCTTTCGAAGAAGAAAGAGGCTGAGGCACCCGCACCTGCTCCGACAGATGATGTCGTGTTGTTGACTGAAATTCGCGATCTTCTTAAGAACAAATAAGTCGAAGTCCAATGTTTCGTTTCTTTTTCTTGTCGATTTTGGACCAAAGGAAAAGGGGTTCTCCCCTTTTCTTGTTATAAGGCTATAATCGTGATAACGTACGATAAACGGAGGTGCCACAATGAAGCATAATCTTTCCATTCTCGTAGAGAATCACTCCGGCGTCTTAGCACGCGTCGCCAATCTTTTTGCGCGCCGCGGCTTTAATATTGACAGCCTGGCTGTCGGTACAACAGACAATGCGAAGATTTCTCGAATTACAGTTTCTGTAATTGCCGATGAAGACGAGATAGATCAAGTGCTCAAACAGTTGCACAAGTTGCCGATAGTTCTCAAGGTAAAGCGTTTAGAGCGCGATGCCCACATATCCAGAGAACTCGCATTCATTAAAGTCACCTGTGATGATCAGACGCGAACATCCGTTTTGCAGATTGCTGACATCTTCAGGGGACATATCGTTGACGTATCCACTTCTACCGCAACCATTGAGATATCCGGAGATAGCAATAAGATCGAAGCATTGAAAGAATTAATAGCACCTTTCGGAATACTTGAAATGGTTAGAACAGGAACAATTGCCGTAGAACGCGGCGATCGAGTCCTTTCACTTACCGACACGGACAACTGATTCATATTTTAATTTACGAGGAGGCTCTATCATGAAAAAAATCTACAAAGATGCCGAGTGCCAAACACACGCGCTTGACAACAAGACCGTCGCCATAGTTGGTTACGGAAGCCAAGGTCACGCTCACGCTCTCAATCTCAAGGAAAGTGGATACAACGTCATCGTTGCGCTTTACGATGGATCAAAGTCTTGGGCAAAAGCAGAAGCAGCCGGGCTCAAAGTCATGACTACCGCTGAAGCTACCAAGGTGGCTGACGTTATCATGATTTTGATTAACGACGAACATCAGCCTGCAATGTACGAGAAAGACATTCTTCCCAACTTAACAGAAGGCAAAGCATTGGCCTTCGCGCACGGATTCAACATTCACTTTCAGAGAATTGTTCCGCCGACAAATGTTGACGTGTTCCTGATTGCCCCTAAGGGCCCGGGCCATACCGTCCGCGCTGAATACACCATCGGGCGTGGCGTACCTTGTTTGTATGCCGTTTATCAAGACTATACCGGCAACTGTCGTGATATATCATTTGCTTATGGTCATGGCATCGGTGGCGGCCGCGCAGGACTTCTTGAGACCACTTTCCGAGAAGAGACCGAAACAGACCTGTTTGGCGAGCAAGCCGTTCTCTGCGGTGGTGTTTCTGAGCTGATGAAAGTTGGGTTCGAAGTACTTTGCGAGGCAGGTTATGATCCTGAAAACGCCTATTACGAATGCATGCACGAGATGAAGCTTATTGTTGACATGGTCTATCAGGGCGGATTGTCTCGTATGCGTTACTCCATCTCTGATACCGCAGAATACGGTGATTATTGTATTGGCAAACGCATCATTACCGACGAGACCAAAAAAGAAATGAAAAAGGTCCTTCGCGAGATTCAAGACGGCACTTTCGCCAAAAATTGGATTCTTGAGAATCAATGCGGTCGTATGAACTTTAATGCACGTCGCAGACTTGAGACTGAGCATCCAATTGAGAAAGTTGGCAAAGAGCTCCGAGCATTAATGAGCTGGAATACACCGAACGAATAATTTTTTCTTTCTACTTAATGCAAACAAAGGCGCCGACTCATGCCGGCGCCTTATTGTATGTATCTTGTGTTTGAATAAATCCGAGAAATTACGCCTTCCAAAGACCGTGAAGATTGCAGTACTCAAACACTTCTATGTTGCTTGTGTCTTCAACCATGAACGTCGCCTTGGGCGCTTGTCCGGGATTCAAGTATTCGACATAGCACTTTGCTCCGGAAACAAGAATGACAAACTCAATATAATGTTCATCTACCATCGGGTGGTCGACACTGCCAACATTAACCGTAACTCGGTTGCCGTCAACAGAAACCACCGGAACGTGCTTTTCCTTAGCAGCAGTATCGTTCTCGCCGGCTACGAGAAGCTTCATGGGTTGCTCGCAACAAACCAACTCACCAGGTCCTTCGTGAAGTAAAACAACAATGTTTCCACACAATGCACATCTGTAAATTTTTAGTTCCTTAGCCATGTTAGCCTCCTTCAATAAATGCTTCAGCGGTTACAGAATTAATAGTTCGTGGACTGTATTTCAAAGTGCGCCTGAGGATGTGCACAAACCGGGCACATCTTGGGTGCTGCCTTTGCAATGTGAAGATGACCGCAATTGATGCACTTCCATACAACAACACCGTCACGCTCAAAAACCTCGCCGGCCTCCAAACGTTGAGCCAAAGTGCGATAACGCGCCTCATGCTCTTTCTCAATTTTTGCGACGCCCTCAAATAGAGCCGCAATCGATGCAAAACCTTCTGCTCTGGCATCTTCTGCAAAATTTTTATACATCTCTGTCCATTCGTACTGTTCACCTTCGGCTGCATCTAAAAGATTAGTCATGGTATTCGGCACATCATTATCGTGCAAAGCCTTAAACCACAGTTTAGCATGCTCTCTTTCATTGCCACTGGTCTCGGTAAAAATGTTCGAAATCTGAACATAACCCTCTTTTTTAGCCTTTGAGGCATAATAGCTGTATTTGTTGGTCGCCATTGACTCGCCAGCAAAAGCTTCCAGAAGATTTTTTTCTGTTTTTGATCCTTTGATTTCCATGTGTATCTCCTTAAAAATATATATTTGCAAAGCCAATCGGCTTAATGCACCGTAATTATCTGCAATTTGGACAGGTCCCTGTTGCACGAACTTCAA
>LSQX01124560.1_pt1 | contig 13861 bp, 7 predicted proteins | sample 654561 | NCBI WGS metagenome assembly LSQX01 (sample SAMN04489861, study PRJNA283612) | anaerobic digester metagenome | isolation source: 4 biogas reactors fed with cattle manure at either 37C or 55C with and... | place: Denmark: Kongens Lyngby | collected 2014 | reverse complement strand
GAGGTGCAAGACACCAAACTGGCTCGGCGGGCAAAAGTGACCGCGCTCATGCAGCTAGCGGCATATGCTGAGCAGCTTGAACGACTCGCCTTGCCGGTAGCTGACGAAGTGGCGCTGATTCTTGGAACTGGGGCCCACAGTAGGCACCTGTTGGCTGACATTGCCCCGGTATTCCGTGCACGGCGTGCGCGATTGCACGATCTCTTGCTCGCGCGGGCAAGCGCGGTGGGTGCCGACGGAAGGCGCGAATCTGCCGCACCTCTCGCGTGGGGCAGCGACGGAGTGACTGCGTGTGGTCGCTGCGTGGTGTGTGAACCTGAGGTGCTACGCACTCGAGACCCGATGCTCATCGCGGGTCTTCGCGTTTCGCAGCGAGACCGGCTCATTAGCGCTGGACTCGACACGATCGATGCGATCGCGACTTCGCTTTCCAAGGTGGCGGCAGGCAACCTCAGTGTGCCGGGCATCTCGGGGCAGGCGCTCGAGCGCATCGCGATGCAGGCGGCGGTGCAAGTGAGCGCGCAAGAAGGTGCGCCACCGCCATACAGAGTTGCCCACCCTGAAGCACTTGGGGCGATCCCTGCGCCACACCCAGGTGACCTCTTCTTCGACTTCGAAGGTGACCCGCTGTACCGCGAACCGGGTAATGGCGAGACCGCACGGTGGGGGCTTGACTACCTCTTCGGCATGGTCGACGCACACGAACAATTCACCGCATTCTGGGCACACGATCTTGATGCCGAACGCGCCGCGCTTGAACAGTTTCTCGATTTTGTTGCCGAACGTCGACGGTTGTACCCCGGTATGCGTGTCTACCATTTTGCGCCATACGAACGCACGCACCTGCTGTCGATCGCAGTGCGGCATGGCGTGCGAGAAGCTGAGGTCGACCAACTGCTGCGAGAACATGTGCTTGTCGACCTCTATCCGATAGTTCGTGCGGCGTTACGCGTTGGCACGCGGTCGTACTCGATCAAGAAGCTCGAGCCACTGTATATGGGTGATGAACTGCGTGACACCGACGGGGTGACAAGTGGTGCGCAATCAGTCACCGAGTATGCCGAAGCGACTGCGCAGCTCGCATCTGACGATGCTGAGATTCGCGCGCAAGGTCAGCTTCGGCTTGACGCGATCGCCGACTACAACCGTTACGACTGCGTGTCGACGCTGCGGCTGCGCGACTGGTTGCTGGGGATCGCTGCCGCGCACTCAGTGCAACCGTACCCGCAACCAACTGCCGCAGAAGATGCGCAGCCCGAGATCGAACTCAGCGAGGTCGCGGTCGCGCTGGCGCGACATGCGAGTCTTGCAAGTGATCCGAGAGATCGCAAGGCTGCCGCGCTTGCCGGCAGCGCAATTGACTACTATCAACGTGAACAAAAATCATTCTGGTGGGCACACTATGCGCGACTCATCGACCCGATCGACGACTGGGCAGACACACGCGACGTCATGATTGTCGACCGCGAAGCTTCTGAGCTCGAACATGACTGGCAAGCCCCGCAGGGTCGAGCCCGACTGCATCGGCGTCGGGTTCGATTGCGCGGTGAGATTGCTGCGGGCAGCAGCTTTAAGGCCGATCGTGAGGTCTACGCCGTCTACGACTACCCGGCACCGTTCGAGCAATCAGATGTACAGCCAGGTGCGCGGGGCAGCAAACTCGTACAGATCATTGCGCTGCATCACGATGGCGTCACCATCGAAGAGACACGTCCGAACGACCTGCAAGCATGGCAGGTGCTGCCTGTTGCCTTGACTCCCGGGCCGCCGCCTCGAGCGGGTTCGCAGAAAGGTGCGATCGAAGAGTGGGGGCGGGCCCTTGCCACAGCTCTCGACGCTGGAACAGAGTTTCACGACCCGGTGTTCGACCTCATGCGCAGGCTGCCGCCAAGATGTATCGATGAAGTTTCAGAGGCGGCGCGAGAAGAAGCCGCAGTGTCACCCGAGGGGCAAGCGTTGCTCGCGCCTGCCGAGGGGCACACCCTGCTCGCCTCGGCCGAGCAGCAAACCCTGCTTGCGCCGACCGACCAACAAACCATGCTCGTGTCGCCGACTTCAGCTGCGGCGCTCGCCGCTGGTGGAGCCGAAGACGCACGTCAGATCGGCGCGGTGATTGCGAGTCTTCGTCGACTTGATCGCTCGGCGCTTGCTGTGCAGGGTCCGCCAGGAACTGGGAAGACCTATCTTGCCGCACGGGTTATTCGTACGCTGGTTGAGCGTGACGGGTGGCGCATCGGGGTGGTCGCGCAATCGCACAAAGTGGTTGAAAACGTGCTTGAGGGGGTCGTTGCTGCGGGTCTGCACCCAGATCAGGTCGGCAAGGTGCCGCAGGGTGGCAAACTTGACGCGCATAGTGCACTGCCAGGTTTCACGGTGCTCGGGGCACGCGGACACGAGCGATTCTTGCGTGAGCACCGTGAGGCTGGTCGCGGCGCGGTGATCGGCGGTACCGCCTGGGACTTTTCGAACGAAGCTCGCGTGCCGCGGGCAAGTCTCGACCTGCTCGTCATTGATGAGGCTGGCCAGTTTTCGCTGGCGCCGACGATCGCATCTGCGGTGGCTGCAAAGCGCCTGCTCTTGCTTGGCGACCCGCAACAGTTGCCGCAGGTCTCGCAAGGTTCGCACCCCGAACCGGTCGATACTTCGGCACTTGGTTGGCTGCTCGGTGAACACAGCACGATGCCTGATCAACTCGGCTATTTTCTTGCTGAGACTCGACGCATGCGGCCTGAACTTGCCGAAGTGGTGTCTGAGCTCTCCTATGAGGGGCGGCTGCATGCTCACCCTGCCGCGTCATTGCGCGAGGTCACTGGTGCGGGCCCGGCAGGGTTCACTTGGCACCCGGTGTCGCATGCGGGCAACTCGACGAGTTCGATTGAAGAAGCAGCAGAAGTGGTGCGCATCGTACAAGCTGCCCTCGCCGGGCAACTGAGAGATGAGTCGAACCCATCACGCCAGCTCACGCAGCGCGACTTCATCGTGGTTGCTGCCTATAACGCGCAGGTTGAATGTCTCGAACTTGCGCTCGAGGCCGCCGGGCTGGCAGATATTCCAGTCGGCACGGTCGACCGGTTTCAAGGGCAAGAAGCCGTGATCGCCATCGTGAGTCTCGCAGCCTCGAGCGCCGATGATGTGCCTCGGGGCCTCGATTTTCTGCTCATGCGCAATCGTCTGAATGTTGCCATCAGTCGGGCGCAGTGGGCGGCCCACCTCGTCTCATCAGATCGCCTTGGCAGCAGCCTGCCAACAACTGCTGAAGGAGTCGCGGCGCTCAGCGGGTATCTGCGCCTCACCGAGCGCGCGCTGCGCCAGACGACACAGTCGGCTAACGTGTAGTCATGAGACCCGGTGGCCCCCTTTTGATGCCTGGTGAACAACCGGGTCAACGATCTCGCGCACGCGTTGATTTCTTGACCCCATCACAGCGATCTGAGATCCCTGCGTTCGAAGTGATGCGAATTACCGACGAGATTGCACGTCGGCGTGCTGCTGGCCACGACGTCGTTTCGCTCTGCGCAGGCGAGCCCAGCGCCCGGCCCGCTCCTGGCACGCTCAAACCCGCAGGCTATACCGGGCCCCTCGGGACCATGCCGCTGCGAGACGCCATCGCAGGTCATTACCGCAACTGGTATGACGTCGACGTGAACCCTGCAAATGTCGCCGTCACCACGGGCTCATCGGGCGCATTTCAGCTCGTATTTCTCGCTGCCTTCGACCCGGGCGACCGGGTCGCGCTCGCAAGCCCGGGTTACCCCGCCTATCGAAATATTCTTACCGCACTGGGCATACACGTCATCGAGATACAGGCGACCGCAGCTACCCGATATCAGCCCACGCCCGAGCTTCTTGACCAGGCGGTTGCCCAGCACGGGCCGTTGGCCGGTCTCATCATTGCCTCGCCGGCGAACCCGACCGGCACGATGCTGGGCCGACAAGAATTGGGCGCGCTCGTTGACTGGTGTCGGACTCAAGGCACACGTCTCATTAGCGATGAGATCTATCACGGCATCACGTTTGCTGACCCGGGCAGCGAAGACCCTCGCGGTGTGACGGCTGCTGAGCTTGAATCCGAATCTGTGGTCATCAACTCATTTTCAAAGTACTGGGGCATGACAGGGTGGCGATTGGGTTGGGCCATCGTGCCAGACTCACTGGTCAGGCCACTCGAGGCGCTCGCCTCGAACTTTGCGCTCTCGCCGCCTGCACCAGCGCAAGAGCTGGCACTCACTGCGTTCACCGATGAGACCTACGCCGAGCGAGATGCCGTCGTCGAAGGCTTCGCCAAGGCTCGCGCACTCATTCTTGACGCTGCGCCAGACCTGCACTGGGGCACCGCTGCGCCCGCAGACGGAGCATTTTATTACTACAGCGAGCTGGGTCCACAACTTGAGCGTTTTGGCAGCGCCACCGCCTACGCCAGGCAATTACTCGAGCACGCCGACGTCGCGATTGTTCCCGGGGTAGATTTTGACACGGTCGCCGGCGACCGTGCCGTACGACTTAGCTATGCCGCCGGCGAGGCCGCCGTGGCTGAAGCGCTCGAACGCATTCTGCGCTTTCAGCAGCAATAGCAATAGCAGTAGCAGTAGCAGTAGCAATAGCAGTAGCAATAGCAATAGCGTGCGCTAGTTTTCTGCCACGCCGCTCGGCCGGGGTGTGTCGCTCGGCCGGGGTGTGTCGCTCGGTCGGAAATCTACGCTCAGTCGGTGATTCCTAGACAATTCTTCCGACTGAAGCAGGATCTCCGACCGAAGTCGTGTAGCGGGCCACGAGTTGTGGCTGGGCAGTAGTTGTGGCGGGGCAGTAGATCTAGCGGGTTACTAGTTCTAGCGGGGCACTAAACCAGTCAACCGTGTGGCAGTTAGCTTGCCTTGCGAATCGGGGTGCCTGCGGCGACTCCAGTGCGGGCCTGCAGCGCGCCATCGACCTGCCCCAACTGTTGGGTGCCGGTCGACACGACCACGCCAAGCTCGGTGAGCACCTCGGCCTCGCGCCCGCCCAGATCGAGTTCGATCGCCGTCACCGACTGAATAAGCGGCTCGGGCAGTTCTGCTCCCGCACGCGCGACGACCGAGCGCACCGCAGCGGCAAGCTTGCTCGTCGCCACAGCCACGTCAACTCCCTGCGGCTCAGCCTGTGCCGCGCTAGCCTGTGCAGCACCAGCCGACAACTGCTTTGACGATTTGGCGTATGAGACACCGTCGCCAGAGATCCCCTCACATACAATTTCGCCCCCGTCTGGCGTCAACGAAACTCGCAACTCGAGCACGCTCGAGGTCGACTGCGGTGAGCCAACTGCTGTGGTTGAGAACGGCAGCTGCATCGCTGCGGGTGCACCATCGTGATCGTGCTGAGCCGAGGGCGAACCCGAAAAAGTGAACTTCAAATCCATGACCCCAAGGCTACTCGCCTGCCCCTGTGAGGTGGCACGAGCGGCGGCTCAGACCCGCGAACACAGAGGCTCAGGCCCGCGAACACAGCCTCAGGCTCCCGCGAGCACCTCAGCATAGGGCGTGTACGGCAGATCTGCGAAGGCCTCGGCCACGCCGCTGTTCGTGATGGCACCGCCATGCGCGTTGAGCCCCTTGGCGAGCGCCTCGTCTGCAGACAACGCGGCCTTCCACCCCTTGTCGGCAACCGCGACAATGTAGGGCAGGGTCGCATTCGTGAGCGCGGCGGTTGAGGTCTCTGGCACCGCACCAGGCATGTTGGCGACGCAGTAATAGATCGAGTTGTGCACCTGAAACGTTGGGTCGTCGTGGGTGGTGGGGCGTGAGTTCTCGAAGCACCCACCCTGGTCGATCGCGATGTCGACGAGCACTGAGCCCGGTTTCATCTGCGCGACCATCTCATCAGTGACCAGCTTCGGAGCCTTCTCTCCAGGAATCAGCACCGAACCAATGACGAGATCTGCGTCGCGCAGCGCCTCGGTGATGTTGAGAGCATTCGAGGTGCGTGTTTGAATGCGGCCGCCGAACTCGTCTTCGAGCTGCTTCAACCGGGGAATGAAGATGTCAATTACCGTCACCTCGGCGCCCATGCCGAACGCAACCCGGGCGGCCTGTTCGCCTGCCGCACCGCCCCCGATCACCACGACCTTGCCGCGGCGGGTCGCGGTGACGCCGCCCAGCAGCACACCCCGGCCGCCGTTGGCTTTCATGAGACTGTAGGCGCCAACCTGCACCGAGAGTCGGCCCGCGACTTCGCTCATGGGCGCGAGCAGCGGCAGCGCGCGGCTTGCGAGCTGCACGGTTTCGTAGGCGATTGCGGTGGTGCCTGAGCGCAAGACTGCTTCGGTGAGCGTCTTGTCAGCAGCAAGGTGCAGGTACGTGAAGAGAATCTGATCCTCGCGCATCTTGTCGTATTCTTCGGCGACGGGTTCTTTAACCTTGAGCACCATGTCTGCCGCAGCCCACACTTCGTCGGCCGTGGCGACGATCGTCGCGCCAGCTGCTTCATACTCAGCGTCGGTGATCGCCGAACCGAGGCCCGCGCCCGACTGCACGAGCACTTCATGCCCGCGCCGCTTCAACTCGAAGACCCCCGGTTGGGTGATCGCTACGCGGTTTTCGTTGTTCTTGATTTCGGTGGGAATACCGACACGCATGATGGCTCCGTTCGTTGCTGGTGTGAGGGCCTCACCTGCCACACCGCTGCGCTGCGATGAATGTTCGTTACCTTCTGATTCTGCACTATTTTCTTGGAACTTTTGGTTAAATCGTCTTTTGGCTGTCGTTTGGCTATCGATTTGCGCTGAATTTGGCTGATTTTGGCTGCGAACTGTCGTGATGCGACGAGGATCGCAACAGCCTGCGTGATCGCGCAATCAGGTCGGTGCGTGCACCCTATACCCCACCTCGCGGCGCGAGCCTCACCTCGTAGTGGTCGAGCACCTCGGCCGCGACGTGCAGGGCACCGCTGCTGTATTGTCCGATGGCGCGCTCTTCGAGCAGTGCGGCACGTTGTGCTTCGAGCGCAAGCTGCACCAGCCGCATGTAGTTCTGGGTGTCGGTCTCAGCCGCGGTGAGTGCTGGCTGTTCACCACGAGAGTTGTGGTCAGCGAGCAGTGACTGCGTGTAGGTGAGTGGCGCCAGCGAACTGCGTACACCCGATCGTGCGCGCTCGGCAACGGCGGCGGAGACGGGGTACTGGTTGGTGTTGCCCTCGAGGTGCTTGTGCTCGTGTTCGTGGTGCTTGGTGAGCTCTGCGTCGACTGCCGTGATCCCGATTTCGATGAGGTCATCGTAAAGGGCGGAAAGTTCTTCCCGCTGGTCGCTGGCGCTGGGGCCCTGTGGCCGCAGCTTGCGTATGAGACTTGGCAGCGTCAGTCCGTGTACGAGCAGTGTCGCCACGGCGACGATGAAGGCGATCAACACCAGCTGTGAGCGGTAGGGCACTGTGGTGGGAATCGATTGTGCCGCGGCCAGGGTGACGACACCCCGCATACCGCTCCACCCGAGAATGGTGGCGCCGCTCCACCCGAGCCCCTGTTGGTGCGCGTGTTCGATGTCTGCGGCCGTGCGTTTCGCGGCGAGACGAAGCCTTTGTAGCCGCCGTTCACCGTTGTGGGTGCCGACTTCATATCGGGGGTTGTCGTGCGCGTCCACCATGATGCGTTGCAGACCTGCGGCGCGGCGTTCGTATCTGGGCAGGGCTCGTGCGAGGCTCCAGGTCAGCGGCAGCATGAATGCCATGCGCAGCACCACCAGCACCGCGACGACGCCGAGCGCGAGCAGCATGGTGTGGTTGAGCTGCAAGTGGCTCGTGCCGATATCTTCAACGAGTTTGTGTAGCTCAAGCCCCATCAGCAAGAACACACCGTTCTCGAGCAAGAACTGTGCGGTACGCCAGTTCAAGCGTTCGTTGACGCGTGCCATCGCACTGAACTTGCGGTGTGCGTGGTGGCCTGAATACAGGCCGGTGATGACGACTGCGAGCACGCCCGAGGCGCCCACATACTCGGTAGGCACAAAAGCGATGAACGGCACCGCGAACGAGACGACAGTGTCATAGATGGGGTTATTGATTCTCGATCGCACCCACACTGTCACGGCTCCGACCGCCAGGCCAATGATGATCGCCAGAGCCACCGCGTAGGCGAAGTCGCCAGCAGCCTGCCAGAACGCGAAACCGCCTGCCGTGGCGGCGATGGCTGTGCGCAGCAAAACGAGCGATGTGGCGTCATTGACAAGGCTCTCACCCTCAAGAATGGTGACGAGCCTCGGCGGCATGCCCACACGCTTACCGATCGACGTGGCGGCCACGGCGTCGGTCGGCGCGACGACGGCCCCAAGCGCGACTGCCGCAGCAAACGGTATTGCGGGCACGACCAAGTGCAGCAGCGCACCGACCACGAACGCCGAAATAATGACGAGCACCACCGACAGCGCGGTGATGGGGGCGAGGTTTCGCCGCAGGTCGATGATCGGCACGTTCACGGCGGCCGCGTAGAGAATGGGTGGCAGAATGCCCAGCAGAATGATCTGCGGATCTATTCCGATGAGCGGCACGCCGGGAATGTAGCCGATTCCGATACCGGCCACCACCAGCACCAGTGGGGTGGCGATGCCGATGCGGCCGGCGAGCATCGCCACGGCGACGACCAGGACCAGCACGCCAACGGCAACGAGCGATAGCTCTTCGATCTCCATGCGAACAGATTATCGCGGGGCAGTCGAGCGTAGTGGTGCTGGGGAGTTGACGGCAGCGTGATCGGGGCAGGCACGTGTGTTTATGCGAACCTAGCGCGGTGATACTGCGGCGGCACCAGCTGCTCAGCACTCGGCGCGCGAAGTGTGTGCGCCCAGGTGATCGGTAGGTGGGGGTTTGCGAGCAGCGGCCTGCCGAGTGAGATCACGTCTGCCTGGCCGGTCGCGAGAATGCCTTCGGCCTGTTCTGCCGAGGTGATGAGACCGACGGCGCCCACCGGCAACCCTTCTCGTCGTAGCCGTTCGGCGATCCAGACCTGATATGACGGGCCGACGGCGATCTTTGCCTCTGCAACGTTGCCTGCCGAAGAAGCATCAATCATGTCGGCCCCGTCGTCTTTCAGCCAGCTTGCGAGCTGCGCGGCAGCCTCGACGTCGAAGCCGCCTTCAACCCACTCATCGCCCGAGACGCGCACGATAATCGGCAGCTCGGGGTGCGCCGCACGTATACCCCGCACGATTTCGCGCAGCGGGCGTGCCCGTCGCTCAGCGTCGCCGCCAAACTCGTCGTCGCGCAGGTTGCTGAAGGGTGAGAGGAACTCATGCAGCAGGTAGCCGTGGGCGGCATGCACCTCGACCACGTCAAAACCGGCAGCAACTGCGCGGTCGGCTGCAGCGAGAAACGCAGCGATTACGTCGCGTACTTCGTCGGCAGATAAGGCACGAGGATCAGCCATGCCAGTAAACGGCACCGCAGAGGGGGCCACGGTCTGCCAGCCGCCCTCGCCGATCGGCAACGACCCCGTCGGTTCACCGGTCAGCCAGCGATAGATTGAGGCTTTGCGGCCGGCGTGCGCCAGCTGAATACCGACCTTTGCCCCGTGCGCGTGCACTGCGGTGACAATGCGGGCGAACGCGGCTTGTTGTTCGTCGTTCCAGAGACCCAGGCAGCCGGGGGAGATGCGCCCTTCGGGCACCACCGCGGTGGCCTCTGCGATGACGAGCCCTGCACCGCCGCGCCCCAGTCCGCCCAAGTGCTGCAAGTGCCAATCGTTCGGTGCCCCGGTGAGTGGACCTTCGGTGGCCGCAGAATACTGGCACATTGGGGCGACCCAAAGCCGGTTTCTGATCTCAGTGTTGCGCAGTGTAAACGGTTGAAAGAGCAGGGGGTTGGCCATGACGACAGTCTAGTGCCGGGCACGGTAGTCCTCGCGAAGCCGACGTGGACGCCCGTGCGAAGCCAGCACGGCCTTCTTTGCCAAGTAGGGTTGAAAGCATGACGCTTGCTGCCATCCTCGACGAAATTATGGGGCAAGCAGCTGCGGCACCCAACGCCGCCGGTGCGAACGCCGACGGTGTGAACGCCACCGAGATAAACACAGCCGAGATAAACGCCGCCGAGATTACCGCCGATGACGTCTATGAACGGTTTGAAGCCTGGGTGCGAAGTGAGCAGGGGCTCACGCTTTATCCGGCGCAAGAAGAGGCGCTGCTGTCTCTCGCGTTTGGTGACAACGTGATTCTCGCGACGCCGACCGGCACCGGCAAGTCCCTCGTGGCGCTCGGCGCGCATTTTATTGCGCTTAGTGAGGGACGTCGCACCGTGTACACGGCGCCCATCAAAGCGTTGGTGAGCGAGAAATTCTTCGCGCTCGTCGACGCGCTCGGCGCCGAACGCGTCGGCATGGTCACCGGTGATACCAGCATCAACCCCGATGCGCCGGTGTTGTGCTGCACCGCAGAAATTCTGGCGAACCTTGCGCTGCGCGATCGTGACGCGGGTGGCATCACGCAGGTCGTCATGGATGAGTTTCACTTTTACGCTGAACCCGACCGAGGGTGGGCGTGGCAAGTGCCACTGCTCATGATGCCTCGGGCTCAGTTCTTGCTCATGTCAGCAACCCTCGGCGACGTCACCGAGCTCGCCCGCGACCTGAGCGCCCGCACCGGCCGTGACACCACACCGGTGATCGGGGTCGAGCGCCCCGTGCCGCTGCACTTTGCATACGCAGTAAAAACACCGCACGAAGTGGTCGAAGAGCTGGTGTGGGGCGCCTCGGCAGGCAGCGCCGGCGGCACCTCAGGCGGCACCTCCGGCAGCGCCGGCAGCACCTCGCGGGGCACCCCCGCCTACCTCGTCTATTTCAACCAGTCACAGGCCGTTGAGCAGGCCCAGGCGCTGTCAAGCATCAAGATCACCGATCGTGCGGGGCGCGACGAAATCGCCAGAGCGCTCGGCGATTTCAAGTTTTCAACCGGTTTCGGGCAGACGCTCTCGCGCCTCATCAGGTCAGGCATCGGCGTGCACCATGCGGGAATGCTGCCCCGCTATCGACGGCTCATCGAACAGCTCGCCCAGCAGGGGCTGCTCAAAGTGATTTGCGGCACCGACACGCTGGGCGTCGGCATCAACGTGCCAATCCGCACCGTCGTATTGAGTGCACTCACGAAGTTCGACGGGCAGAAGATGCGCCGTCTCAGCGCACGCGAGTTTCACCAGATCGCTGGGCGTGCGGGCCGCGCAGGGTTCGACACCGAGGGTGATGTGATCGCGCTCGCCCCAGAGCATGAAGTAGAGAACGCCAAGAGTGCAGCGAAGGCGGCTGCCGCGCTCGCCGCGCACGTTGGTTACAAGAAGCCCAAAGCGATGAAGGTGAAGCGTAAAGCAGCCCCGCAAGGGTTCGTCAGCTGGAACGAACAGACGCTCGAACGTCTCGTCGCGAGCGAACCCGAGCCGCTTGTCAGCCGCATGCGGGTCACCCACTCGATGGTGTTGAGCGTGATTGCTCGCGGTGAGACGCGTGAGGGTGAGGCGCTCGACGTTATGCGACGACTCATCTTCGACAGCCACGAACCCCGCACCGCGCAATTCGCCCACGCCCGCACCGCGCTCTCAATCTTTCGAACCCTGCGGCAGGGCGGCATCGTGCAGGTCGTGCCTACGGGCGACGGGCAGCGACTCTTGCAGCTGACGGTCGATCTGCAGGCAAACTTTGCGCTCAACCAACCACTATCGCCGTTTGCGCTTGCCGCCATTGAGCTGCTTGACCCGGCAGATGACTCATATGCGCTTGACGTGATCTCGATCATCGAGTCGACCCTCGAAGATCCGCGGGTGATCTTGCGGGCACAAGAGCACGCGGCGCGCACCGAGGCCATCGCCGAGATGAAAGCCGACGGCATCGAATATGACCGGCGCATGGAGATGCTCGAAGAGATCACCCACCCGCGGCCACTGGCTGAGCTGCTGGGCGAAGCATTCGAGGCTTACGTGCGTGAGGTGCCGTGGGCGCGCGACTTCGAGCTCAGCCCGAAGTCTGTGGTGCGAGAGATGGTCGAGCGTGCGTTCGAGTTTCGCGATCTTGTTTCACACTATGGCCTGGGTCGAGCGGAAGGCACGGTGCTGCGCTACTTAAGCGACGCCTACCGCGCACTCGAGCGCACGGTGCCCGACCAGGCAAAGACCGAACGGCTCGGTGGGTTGATCGCCTGGCTGGGGGAGCTGGTGCGTGAGGTCGATTCGAGCCTGCTTGACGAATGGCAGGCACTCGCGAGCGATTAGGGTAGGGGTATGAGCGATACGCCTACCTTGACGCCCGATCTCTTTCTTGAGATCGCCGATCACACCCTGCTCTCGAGTGACACGACTGCGGCGCAGCTAGACGCATTTCTTGCCGACGCTGAGTCGATCGGCGTGAAACGAGTGTGCGTGTTGCCAACGCTCTTGCCCGTCGACAAGCGCGGGCGTGAGATTGTCACGGTGGTGGGGTTTCCGAGCGGCGCGCACAAGGCCGAGGTGAAGGCTGCTGAGACAGTGCAGGCCGTGGCAGATGGCGCCGACGAAATCGATATGGTCGTGAACCTTGGGCTGGTGCGCGCCGGGCAGTGGAGCGCGGTCGAGCACGAGATTCGCGCGGTGCGTGAGGCCTGCCCGGGGCTCGTGCTGAAGGTGATTCTCGAGTCTGCGGCACTGAGCGATGACGAGATCGTCGCCACCTGCGAGGCTGCCGAGGCGGCGGGTGCCGATTTTGTGAAGACCTCGACAGGCTTTCACCCGTCGGGCGGTGCGAGCGTGCATGCCGTGCGTCTCATGTCGCAGACCGTCGGTGACCGGTTGGGGGTCAAAGCCTCAGGGGGTATTCGCGACGCGGCTACTGCGCGTGAAATGTGGGCTGCCGGCGCCACACGGTTTGGGGTGTCGGCGACTGCCGCGATCCTCGAATCATTCAGCTCATTTAACTCCTCCAACGGCGCTGCCCAGCAGACCGATGAGAGCGGCGCTGGTTACTGATGCGCCTCGGAGTGATTGATATCGGCAGCAACACCGTTCATCTGCTTGTTGTTGACGCTCACCCCGGCGCGAGCCCGGTGCCCTACCACTCGCAGCGGTCGATTTTGCGGCTGATGCGCTATCTCGATGACGAGGGCAACATCACCGCCGAGGGCGAGCAGCTCATTATTGGTGCGGTGCGTGAGGCCGTCGCTAAGGTGGCGCAGATCGGGGTCGATGACCTCATCGCAACGGCGACGTCTGCCATTCGCGAGGCGCCCAACGGTGAGCAGGTGCTTGCCGCGGCCGAGCAGGCCGCCGGTGTGAGGCTGCAGGTGCTGTCGGGTGAAGACGAGGCACGCATCACGATGCTTGCGGTGCGACGCTGGCTCGGCTGGTCGGCGGGCGAGATTTTGCTGTTCGATATTGGTGGCGGCTCGTTTGAGGTGGCGCAGGGCGCCGACGAGTACCCCGATGTGTCGCTGTCGTTGCCGCTTGGCGCGGGGCGCACGACAATCAATTTTTTGCGCGAGGATCCGCCGCCACGCGAGGCGGTCTCGCTCTTGCGGGCGCACGCCAGAGCCGTGTTCACTGAAGCCCGCAATACGATGTTCGCCGATCGGCCTGCCCCGACGCGGGTGGTGGGTACCTCGAAAACGATCAGGTCACTCGGGCGACTCATTGGTGGGCCACCCGACCCGGTGACGGGTGAACTTGCGCCGCTGCATTACGCGGGATTGCGTGAGTGGGAGCCCACGCTGCGAGAGATGCCCAGTTCGGTTCGGCAGTATTTACCGGGCATCACCCCCGAGCGTGGATACCAGATTTTGGCGGGTGCCATTGTGTTGCGCACTGCAATGAAAGTGTTTGAGGTAGATACCTTGGACGTGTCGCCGTGGGCGCTGCGTGAGGGCATCGTGCTGCGCTACATTGACCTGCTCGA